>JAEEGK010014068.1_pt1 | contig 17925 bp, 15 predicted proteins | sample 8958771 | NCBI WGS metagenome assembly JAEEGK01 (sample SAMN16246547, study PRJNA631951) | gut metagenome | biome: gut microbiome; feature: rumen; material: SC-attached | host: Bos | place: Iran: Karaj | collected 2018-10
GATGCGCTTAAACAGTATACGCGCAGACGGGATAAGAATCTCCATCAGCTGATGGACTATGCCCGACAGTTTCGGGTCGAAAGAATCTTAACCCCATATTTGGAGGTGCTACTATAACGTGATCAAAGGAAGGTCAAAGACGCACCACGGAGAAGAACGCTAAGGCTCTGCCTTTGCCAGACCACATATTATACATTGCATAGTTAAGACCGTTTTGCCTTCACCGGCAGAGCGGTCTTTTCATTTCATCGAACAGGAGGACGCTGTTATGTATCCGAATCCCGAAATCGAAAAGCTCCGTAAGCAGCAGGAGCAGGGACAAAAGAAGCTGGAGCAGCTCCAGCACCGGGAACAGCAATTGCAAAACCGTATCCGCTATCTGGAAGGAGCCGAACGCCGCCTGCGGAACCATCGGCTTATCACCCGCGGGGCCGCCGTTGAGCATCTCTGGCCGGAAGTCAAGGCATTGTCGGAACAGGATTTCTACTCCCTCATGGAACTGGTGTTGAGCTTGAATGTCGCCCGAAAGGTCCTTCATTCCTTCCTTCAATCCCGTCCAAAGGAAGATGATGAATAATGGCGCTGTATCACTTCCATGCCGACCTGATCCGGCGCTCCAAGGGTCAATCCGTCGTTGCCGCCGCTGCCTACCGTGCCGGAGAAAAGCTGCGCTGCGATTATTACGGCAACGAAGCGGATTACACGCGCAAAAAGGGCGTCGTTTTAACCGACATCCTTTTGCCGCCCCATGCGCCGAAGGAGTTCGCAGACCGGGAAACCCTTTGGAACGCCGTGGATCGGGCGGAGAAAAACGCAAAAGCCCAGCTTGCGTACAGCTATGACATTGCCCTTCAAAATGAGCTGTCCATTGAGGAGAATATAGCCCTGGCTCGGCAGTTTCTGCAAGAGCAATTTGTCAGCAAGGGTATGATCGTGGATTTTGCCGTCCATACGCCGGACCTGGAGAGCGGCGGCATTCCGAATCCGCATTTTCACGTTCTCTGCCCCGTCCGGCCCATCGACGAAAACGGCAAATGGGGTCCCAAGCAGCGCCGGGAATATGTGCTGGATGAGCAAGGACAACGCATCCGGGATGAGGCAGGAAACTACGTCTGGAATGCGGTCCCCACCACCGATTGGGGGGCGAAAGGGACCCTCCTGCACTGGCGGGAGGAATGGGCGGGCTATGTGAACCGGGCGCTGGAGCGAAAGGGCCTGCCCTGCCGCATCGACCACCGCTCCTATGCGGATCGCGGCATGGAGGAAACGCCCACCGTCCATGAAGGTCCTACCGTCCGGGCAATGGAGGCCAAGGGCATCCAGACCGATGTGGGCAACCTGAATCGCTGGATTCGTTCTACCAACGCTGCCATTCAGAGTCTGCGGAAGAAAATCGCGGAGCTGCTTTCCAGGCTGGGGCAGATCAAAGAGGAATTGTCTGCGCCCCAGTCCCCCAAACTGGCGGATATCCTTGCTGCCTATTACGGGCAGCGAAACGCCGGGGCATGGAGCAGCAAGGCCAAGGCCGGGAATCTCAAGCAGTACGCCGAGACGGTCAACTTCCTGCTGGAGAAAAGACTTTACACCGTGGACGATCTGGAAGCCTATGTTTCCGGGCTTTCCGGGAAGCTGGACGAATTGAAAGGAAAGGTCAATCAGGCACAGAGTCGGAGCAAGGAAATCCGGGATCTGCTCAGCTTTGCGGAGATGTATGCCGACACCAAGCCGGTCTATGACCAGATGAACGGGATCAAATTCAAGAAGCGCAGGGAGGCATATCAGCAAGAGCATGAAAACGAGCTGCGGCGGTTCTATCTGGCCCGACGCAAGCTGAAGGATCACTTTTCCGAGGACGGCAAGCTGCCCATCAGCAACTGGCGGCGGGAACTTGCCGGAATTGAAAACACTGTTTCCCATGTGTCAGCGGAGCAAAAGCCCCTCCGGGAAGAATGGAAAAAGCTGATCGGTATAGAAGCCGGCATCCAAAATACCTTGCGGCAGATGGAGAATGCGCCCCGGAAAAAACGGGAGCAGGAACGATGATCTCCGTCATTTGCGATAATCCCTTCACTTAATCTTTTGCCATTTTACCGGCAATAAAGAAGCTGACAAATCATCCTGTCCATGCTATACTGTCCCTAACGGAATAGCGGGGCAAGGCTGTCGGAAAGGAGATACCATGTTGAGACAGCAAACCATTGGGGCCCCTATTACCGCCCTGTACTGCCGCCTGAGCCGCGACGATGAATTGCAAGGTGAGAGCAACTCCATATCCAATCAAAAACGCATCCTCGAAACGTATTGCAGAGAGCATAATCTGCTGAACTGGCAGTTCTTTGTGGATGACGGTTGGAGTGGGGCCAACTTTGAGCGCCCCGGCTTTCAGAAAATGCTGGAGGGCGTGGAGAGCGGCGAGATCAAGACCGTCGTGACCAAGGATCTATCCCGCCTGGGCAGAAACTATTTGCAGGTGGGCCTCTATACGGAGATGGTCTTTCCCAAGAAGGGCGTCCGCTACATTGCAGTCAATGACGGCGTGGACAGCGCACAGGGCGACAGCGAACTCAGCGCGCTAAAGAATCTGTTTAACGAATGGATGGTGAAGGACACGAGCAAGAAGATCAAGGCGGTTTTCAAATCCAAAGGTATGAGCGGTAAGCCGCTGACCAGCCATCCGCCCTACGGCTATATCATGGGTGAGGATGGTATGTTTGCCATCGACGAGGAAACCGCGCCGGTAGTCAAGCAGATTTACGCGCTCTGCCTTGCCGGAAACGGACCTGGAAAGATCGCCCGGATGCTCACCGAGCAGAATATCCCCACGCCGGGGACGATGGAGTACCAGCGGACGGGCAACACCCGGCGCTATTACCCGGACTATCCCTGCCGGTGGTCCGCCACCACGGTGGGACACATCCTGGAGCGTCAGGAGTACATCGGCAACACGGTGAACTTCAAGACGGAGCAGGTGTCTTACAAATTCAAGGGGACGGTCTATACGCCGGAGCGTGAAATGATTTTTGAAAACACCCATCCGGCCATCATCGACAAGGCGACGTGGGAGCGTGTGCAGGAACTGCGGAAGCAGCGCAAGCGTCCCAACCGCTATGATGAGGTGGGCTTGTTCTCCGGTCTTGTATTCTGCGCCGATTGCGGAAGCGTCATGTACCAGCAGCGGTACGATAAACCGAACCGTAAGCAGGACTGCTACATCTGCGGCAGCTACAAAAAGCGTACCGCCGACTGCACCGCCCATTTCATTCGCACCGATCTTCTGACCGAGGGCGTGACCGCCAATCTGAAAGCGATCACCGGCTTCGCCGCCGTGAATGAGGAACGGTTTGCGAAGCTGCTGCAGGTACAGACGGAGGACGGCGGCAAGAAAAAATCAACGGCCCGGAAACGGGAGCTTGAAGCGGCGGAAAAGCGTATGACGGAACTGAAAGCTATCTTCAAGCGGCTTTATGAGGACTCCGTCAGCGGGCGGATCACCGATGAACGCTTTGCCGAGCTGTCCGCCGACTATGAGCGGGAGCAGACTGAACTGAAAGAACGAATCGCGGCGCTTCAGGCTGAGCTGGACAAGGCGCAGGAGAATGCCGCCAATGCCGAAAAATTTCTGGCCATAGTCCGCAAGTACACCAGCTTCGAGGAACTGACGCCTACCCTCCTCCGGGAGTTCGTGGAGAAGATCGTGGTCCATGAGGCGGTTGCACTGGACGGAAAGAAGCGCGGCAAGCAGAGGACGCAGGCCATTGAGATTTATTACAGCTTCGTCGGCAAGCTGGAGTTGCCGCAGAAATGACCAACCCGATCCGGCGCTGCGCTGACGCCGGACGGGCTGGCATTTCGACCTCTTTTTTTGAGATAAATTACTTCTTTAACATTCACGAACTAAAAGCCAGGGCATGAAGCAGCTCGTCGCCGGAGGCGGCGTGGCCGCCGTTGGACTCCTCCTCGTCCCGCTGCTGACCGGGCTGTTCGACTGATCCCGCACACCCATTCCGGAGGGGCCGCTTCCGGCGGCCCCTCCCTCGAAAGGAGGCAAATCCATGGACTTGCTGTGGGAAAAGATCACTGAATGGCTGAAGGGAGTTCTCATTTCCGGCATCACCGGCAACCTCAGCGGGATGTTCGATGCGACCAATCAGAAGGTGGCCGAGATCTCCGCGCAGGTCGGCACCACGCCCCAGGCGTGGAACAGCGACATCTTCGACATGATCCAGACGCTTTCCGAATCCGTAATCGTCCCCATCGCCGGAGTCATTCTTGCCTTTGTGATGACTTTGGAACTGATACAGCTCATTACGGAGAAAAACAACATGGCCGATGTGGATTCCTGGATGTTCTTCAAATGGGCGTTCAAAAGCGCGGCGGCGGTGCTCATCGTCACAAACACATGGCATATCGTCATGGGGGTGTTTACCGCTGCGCAGAGCGTGGTGGCAGGCGCCTCGGACATTATGATCTCAGAAACCGGCATCGACCTCACAACGGTGCTGACAGACCTGGAAGGCAAGCTGGAGGAGATGGAGATCGGGCCGCTGTTCGGGCTGTGGTTCCAGTCCCTTTTCGTGGGCATCTGCACCTGGGCCCTGTCCATCTGCATCTTCATCGTGATCTACGGACGCATGATCGAGATCTACCTGGTGACCTCCCTCGCGCCGATCCCCCTGGCGACTACGCTCAATCGGGAATGGGGAAACATGGGGCAGAATTACCTTCGCTCCCTGCTGGCGCTGGGTTTTCAGGCGTTCCTCATCATCATCTGCGTCGCTATCTATGCGGTGCTTGTCCAAAACATATCCGAGATGGAGGATATCAGCGCGGCGATCTGGACCTGCCTGGGTTATACCGTGCTGCTGTGCTTCTGCCTGTTCAAGACCAGTTCCCTGGCCAAGGGAATCTTCAACGCACACTAACACTGAAAAGGAGGCCCTGCAATGGCCTACGTCAACGTACCCAAGGATCTGAGCAAGGTGAAAAGCAAGGTGCTGTTCAACCTGACGAAAAGACAGCTTCTTTGCTTCGGCGGCGGCGCGCTCATCGGCGTCCCGCTTTTCTTTTTGCTCAAAGGCGTCACCGGCGTCAGCACGGCGGCAATGGTGATGATGCTTGTCATGCTCCCGGCCTTTCTGTTGGCCATGTATGAGTACAATGGGGAGCCGCTGGAGGTGGTGCTGCGGAACATCATCCGCGTCTGCTTCCTCCGCCCCAAGGACAGACCCTATAAAACCAATAACTTCTATGCCGTTCTGGAACGGCAGGCCAATCTGGATCAGGAGGTGTACCGCATTGTCCACGGCAAAGACGAAGCTGTCCCGCGCCGATAAACAGGAGATCCAGGCGATCATCGCAAGGGCCAACGGCACGGACAAAAAGGAGAAGACCGCACAGGACAGCATCCCGTATCTGCGGATGTATCCGGACGGCATCTGCCAGGTCACGGATACCCGTTATGCTATGACCATTCGTTTTGAGGATATCAATTATCAGCTTTTGCTGGATGCAGACAAAAACGCCGTTATTGGCACCTGGTGCGATTTCCTCAACTATTTCGATTCCTCCGTCTGCTTCCAGCTCACCTTCGTGAACGTCACGGCCTCGGAAGAAGGCATATTCCGGCAGATCAGCATACCTCTCCAGGGCGACGAGTTTGACAGCATTCGGGAGGAATATGCCGCCATGCTGCGGAACCAGCTGGCAAACGGCAGAAACGGCTTTTCAAAAACCAAATACCTGACTTTCAGTATCGACGCGGAAAGTCTGCGTCTTGCGAAATCCCGGCTTGAACGGATCGAGTTCGACCTTTTGGGCAATTTCAAGCGCATGGGCGTCGTTGCTTCTGCGCTGGACGGCAGGGAGTATCTGGAAGTCCTCCATGATATCTTCAACATGGACGAGCGAAAAGAGTTCCGCTTCTCCTGGAAATGGCTGGCTTCCTCCGGGCTCTCCACCAAGGACTTTATCGCCCCAAGCTCCTTCGAGTTCAAGAGCGGAAGGCAGCTCCGCATGGGACAAAAGACCTGCAGAGTCAGCTTCCTTCAGATCCTCGCGCCGGAGCTGAACGACCGGATCCTGGCGGATTTCCTGGATATGGACAGCAATCTTGTGGTGAGCATCCACATTCAGTCCGTGGATCAGGCCAAGGCCATCAAGACCATCAAGCGGAAGATCACGGACCTGGACAAGAGCAAGATTGAAGAACAAAAGAAGGCCGTCCGCGCCGGTTACGACATGGATATTATCCCCTCCGACCTGGCCACCTATGGCGCGGAGGCCAAGAAGCTGCTTCAGGACCTCCAGAGCCGCAATGAGCGTATGTTCCTGGTGACTTTCCTTATTCTGAATACCGCCAACGGTCAGAGACAGCTCAACGACATCGTTTATCAGGCGTCCGGCATCGCCCAGCGGCACAACTGCGCCCTGACCCGGCTGGACTTCCAGCAGGAAGAGGGTTTGTTCAGCTGCGTCCCCCTGGGGAACAACCTGGTGGGCATCCAGCGGGGCCTGACCACCTCCAGCACCGCCATCTTTATGCCCTTTACCACCCAGGAGCTTTACCAGACGGGGCCGGAGGCACTGTACTACGGCATCAACGCGCTTTCCAGCAACCTTATCATGGTGGATCGTAAATTGCTCAAAAATCCCAACGGCCTGTTTATCGGAACTCCCGGCTCCGGCAAGTCTTTCGCCGCAAAACGGGAGATCACCAACGCCTTCCTGATCTGCCCGGAGGACGACATCATCATCTGCGACCCGGAGGGAGAATACGCGCCGCTGGTGGAGCGCCTCCACGGTCAGGTCGTGAAGATATCCCCCACCGGCAGGGGCTACGACGGCAAGCCCTGTTACATCAATCCCATGGACATCAACCTGGACTACTCCGACGATGAAAACCCTCTGAGCCTGAAAAGCGACTTCGTGCTTTCCCTCTGCGAGTTGATCGTGGACAGCAAAGAGGGGCTGGCTCCGGTGGAGAAGACCATCATCGACCGCTGTGTCCGGCTGGTGTATCGGGAGTACCTCAAGGACCCCTGCCCGGAGAAAATGCCGATCCTGGAGGATCTCTACAATACCCTCCGCGCCCAGGAGGAAAAGGAAGCGCAGTATGTCGCCACGGCGCTGGAGATCTACGTCACCGGCTCCCTCAACGTGTTCAATCACAGGACGAATGTGGATATCGGCAGCCGGATCGTCTGCTACGACATCAAGGAGCTTGGAAAGCAGCTCAAACAGCTCGGAATGCTCATCATACAGGACCAGGTGTGGAACAGGGTCACCCTCAATCGGGCGGAGCGCAAGACTACCCGCTATTACATCGACGAATTCCATTTGCTCTTGAAGGAAGAACAGACGGCCAACTACTCAACCGAGATTTGGAAGCGGTTTCGGAAATGGGGCGGTATTCCCTCAGCTCTCACGCAGAATGTGAAGGACCTGCTTGCCTCCCGCGAGATCGAGAACGTCCTGGAAAACAGCGATTTCATATATATGCTCAACCAGGCGTCCGGGGACCGGCAGATCCTGGCCGCCAAGCTCAACATCTCGCCCCATCAGCTCTCCTACGTCACCCATTCCGGCGAGGGCGAAGGGCTGCTGTTTTATGGCAATACCATCATTCCCTTTGCCGACCATTTCCCCAGGAATACCGAACTGTACCGCATCATGACGACCAAGCTCCAGGAGGTGGCCCAATGAAGCGGGAGCCCCGTCTGAAACACGGAAAAAGCAAACCTCCCTCCAGGCTGTCCCACATGCTCACAGCGGCTCCGCTGAACACCGTGTCAACCGCAGCACACCGTGAGTTCAGCCGTTATGAAGACGACAACGTTGGTCTGGAGGCAGCGGATTACGCGGAAAGCGGCGCGGAAGCCGGGGTGCGGCTGGCAGATTCGGCCATTCGTTCCCAACACCTGCGAACCTACCGCAGAGCGGAAGCTGCGGAAAGCAGGCTGGAACAGCCTGCCAGCAATCCCCTATCCCGGCAGCTGCAAAAGCGGGCCATCCGCAAGCAGTACGCCGCCGCGAAAACCGGAGGAAGCACGGAGACCGCGAAGGATGCATCGGAGATCGCCGCCAGGGCCGCGGAGAAAGCCGGGAAAGCGGCAAAAAAGGCCGCAGATTTTGTCCGGCGTCACAAGAAAGGTTTTCTCATTGCGGGAGCTGTCGCCCTGACGCTCGCCTTCCTGCTCAACGTCTTTTCCTCCTGCTCCGTCATTCTGGAGAGCATGGGCTCCGCCATTTCCGCCAGCACCTATCCCTCCAGCGACGAGGCTATGCTGGCCGCGGAGGAGGCGTATTACGGCATGGAGGAGGCGCTGGCAGAGTATCTGGACCCGGAGAACTACGAAAGCGAGCATGATGAATACGACGAGTACATCTATGACCTGGACGACTTTGAGCATGACCCCTATGTGCTGATCTCCCTCATCACCGCATGGCACGGCGGGGAGTGGACGATGGAAGAGGCCGGTGAAACGCTCCAGATGCTCTTTGAGAAGCAGTACATCCTCACGGAGGAGGCGACGACGGAAACCAGGTATCAGACTGTGACCCGCACCGGCACCCGCAAGGTCACAGATCCCGCGACCGGAAAGGTGACCGAAGAGGAATACGAGTATGAGGAGGAAGAAGAGTATGAATGGTCGATCTGCAGCGTCAGTCTGGTAAACTTCAACCTGTCTCACGTCCCGGTGTACATCCTGAGCGAGAGTCGACTTTCCATGTATGCGATCTACATGGCCACTTTGGGCAACCGGCCCGACCTCTTTCCCGATTCTCCCTATGTGGCGCGGTACTCCGGCGGCTATACGGATTACGACATTCCCCCGGAGCTGCTGGAGGACGAGCGATTCGCGGCCATCATCACGGAGGCGGAGAAATACCTGGGGTTTCCTTATGTGTGGGGCGGCAGTTCCCCTTCCACGTCCTTTGACTGCTCCGGCTTCGTGAGCTGGGTCATCAACCAATCCGGCTGGGACGTGGGGCGGCTGGGCGCGGACGGGCTTTACAATATATGTACCCCGGTATCCGCCGAGGAAGCCCGGCCCGGCGATCTCGTCTTCTTCCAGGGGACCTACGACACCACAGGAATGAGCCATGTGGGAATCTACGTGGGAGACCAAACCATGATCCACTGCGGCGACCCCATCTCATACACCAATCTCAAATCCAGCTACTGGCAGGAGCATCTGGCAGCCTTCGGGCGTCTGCCGTAGGAAAGGAGCGCATCCATGAATCCGAAGATCCTCAAGCTCCGGGAGGAGCATCAGAAAAACAAAGCGAAGATCACCGAACTCAGCGCCAGGAACCGGGAACTGGAACGGCGCATCCGTGAACTGGAGAATACCGACATTATCGGCCTCGTCCGCGCCAAGGGCATGAGCCTGGAGGAGTTTTCTGACCTGATGCACGGCGCGAACGGGCCGGCGCCTATCATCACATCTGAAGAAACGGAGGAATCTGAACATGAAGAAACCTGACCTTCGCATCGCTGCCGCCCTTGCGGCTATTCTGCTCTGCCTGACGGTCTTTTCCCTCACGGCCTATGCAAGCGGCGGAGATTACTACGCCGACGAGCTGCCCGTGGAAACCTCGGAACCAACGGAAACGCCTGCCCCGGAGACCACCCCGGAGGCGGCCTTCACCCCGGAGGGCAGCCTCTCCCTGATCGACGATCTCCCCGAAACCGGGGGCAAACAGTTCCTCACCGTTGAAACCAAAGGCGGCAACTACTTCTACATCATCATCGACCGGGCCGCGGATTCCGAAAACGTGTATTTCCTGAACGAGGTGGACGAAGCCGATCTACTGGCCCTCATGGACGAGCCGGAAAGCGAACCGGAGCCTGCGCCGGTCTGCACCTGCAAGGAAAAATGCTACGCCGGGCACGTGGACACCTCCTGCCCGGTCTGCGCCACCAACATGAGCGAATGCACCGGCAAGGAGAAAAAGGCCGAGCCGACCGCAGCGCCGGAGGTCACGGAAAAGGAGCCCGAAAAGAAGCAGCGCAAAGTGAATCCGACGATCCTGCTTATCCTGCTCCTGGCCGTGGGCGGCGGCGCTGCCTATTATTTCCTGAAGGTCAGGGGCAAGGCCAAGCCGAAAACCAAAGGCGGCACCGACCTGAACGACTACGACTTCGGAGCCGCAGACGACGATGAATACGAGTTTGAGAAGTACGACCCGGAGGAAGATGCCGGGCAGCCGGAGGAGGCGGAGGACAAGGACGATTGAGCCGCAGAATCAAGGAGGGACAAATATGAATCGACTTGTGATCGCGGAGAAGCCCGGCGTGGCCCAGAGCATCGCCGCCGTGATCGGCGCGAGGCAGAAGCACGACGGGTATCTCTCCGGCAGCGGGTATATCGTCTCCTGGTGTCTCGGCCACCTGGCGGAGCTGTCCGACCCCTCGGCCTACAATGCCGACTATGCCAAATGGCGCATGGAGGACCTGCCCATCCTCCCGCGGAGCTTCCGCTTCACCGTATCCCCGGACAAGCGAAAGCAGTTCGACGTGCTGCGGGAACTGCTGCGATCCCCGGACACGGCGGAGGTCATAAACGCCTGCGACGCCGGGCGGGAGGGAGAGCTGATCGTCCGCACCGTCTACCATCTGGCGGGCTGCACCAAGCCCGTGAAGCGTCTTTGGATCTCCAGCATGGAGGATAGCGCCATTCGCGAGGGCTTCCAAAACCTTCGCTCCGGCAGGGACTATGACGGCCTGTACCAATCAGCCCTGTGCCGCGCGCGGGCGGACTGGCTGGTAGGCATCAACGCCACCAGGTATTTCTTCTTGCTCTACGGCAGAACGCTGAACATCGGGCGTGTCATGTCCCCCACGCTGGCCCTGCTAGTTCAGCGGGAGGCGGAGATCGCCGCCTTTGTCCCGGAGCCCTTCTATACCGTACAGCTGGATTGCGGCTTCACCGCTACGACTGAACGGATGAAAGATCGAAGCGCCGCCGACGCTGTGCTGGCCGCCTGTGGGAAAACGGCGACGGCTCAGAAGGTGGAACGCCGGGAGAAAACCGAGAAGGCCCCCGCGCTCTATGACCTGACTACCCTCCAGCGGGACGCCAACCGGGTGCTGGGCTATACCGCCCAGCAAACCCTGGACTATCTGCAAGCTCTTTACGAGAAGAAGCTCTGCACCTATCCCCGGACGGACAGCCGGTTTCTCACCGACGATATGGCCTCCGGCGTCCCGGCCTATGTCTCCGCCGCCGCCAAGCTCTGCGGCGTGGACGCGCCAAAGGAGATCCACGCCGCCCAGGTGTGCGACAGCAAAAAGGTCAGCGATCATCACGCCGTCATTCCCACCGTCAGCGCCGGGAGCGCCGAGCTGGAAGCCCTGCCCCTGGGAGAACGGGAGATCTTGAAGCTCACGGCGCGGGGCCTGCTCCGCGCTGTGTCCCCGGCACACCACTTTGTAGAGACAGTCGTGACCCTTTCCTGCGGCGGGCACAGCTTCACGGCCAAAGGCAAAACCATCCTGATTCTCGGCTGGAAGGTCTACGAGCCGGAACATGAGGAAAAAGAAAAAGCCTTGCCGGAACTGAACGAGGGGCAGACGATCTCCGTCACCACCGCCACGGTTAGGGAAGGCCAGACCGCGCCGCCCAAGCACTACACTGAGGATACGATCCTCAACAGCATGGAAACGGCAGGGGCAACGGCTATGCCCGACGATGCGGAGCGCAAGGGGATCGGCACACCGGCCACCCGTGCCGCCATTCTGGAAAAGCTGGTTTCCTACGGTTTCGTGGAACGCCGAAAGTCACGAAAGGTCACGACCCTTATTCCTTCAGCCCTGGGAAAAGCTCTCATCACGGTACTGCCGGAGACGCTGCAATCCCCCTTGCTTACTGCCGAATGGGAGCAGCAACTGAAGGAGATCGAGCGTGGAGAGTTGGACCCGGAGGTCTTCATGGATGGCATCGCCGTCATGCTTCGGGACCTTAAAAAGACCTATAAGCCGGTCGTCGGCGCGGAGGTCTTGTTCCCGACTGACCGGGGGAGCATCGGAAAATGTCCCCGCTGCGGAAAGAATGTGGTGGAGAAGAAAACGGGTTATTTCTGCGAGGATCGGAGCTGCGGCTTCGCCCTGTGGAAAAACAGCAAGTTCTTCACCGCGAAGAAGAAGCAGCTCACGCCGACCATCGCGGCGGCGCTGCTGAAGGACGGAAAGGCCAAACTCGCCGGCTGTTATTCTGAGAAAACGGGAAAGACTTATGATGCGGCTGTGATTCTGCGTGACGATGGCCAGCGCGCAAGTTTCGAGCTTGCGTTTTCGAGAGAGGGTGAAAAAGCGTGATCTGGCTTTCCTTTGGGATCGGCATGATCTTTGGAGGTATGATCGGCGTCACTGTCATGTGTCTCTGCGCTGTCAGCGGCCTGGCAGGCCGACGAGATGCGTCAAAAGAACCAGTGAAGAAGAAATGACCGACGACGTCGGAATCGCCAGCTCGTTCGTACTAACTATGTCAAGTAACAGTTGAAATTTAGGCTGTTACGTGCTATTATTAGTCCCCGGAAGAGGGTGAGCGTCTGTGAAGCACTACGACAAGCTACTGGAACTTGGCTGTTTCTCCCGTTGTGACGTTGCCGCTATGCTGGGAAACGATGAAACGGCAGGGTCTCTCCTTTGGGAGTATCAAAAAAAGGGATATATTGAGCGTGTACGGCGTGATTTGTATGCCGTCATCAGTCTGGAAACGAAGCAGCCTGTTCCGTCCCGGTATGAGATCGGAAGCGCAGCCTTTTCGGATGCGGTAATCGTCAATCACAGTGCCTTTGAGGTTTTTGGGTATGCCAATCAGGTGTTCTACGAGGTTTATGTTTCCAGCAAAAGCCGGTTTTCGGACTTCTCCTACAATGGAGTCACCTATCACCGCATCGAGCCAAAGGTACGGATGAATATGGAAAGCGTCCGCGGCGTTCGGGTAACGAGTTTGGAACAGACGGTGGTGGACGGTATATCAGACTTTGAAAAAGTCGCCGGCCTGGAAGAAACGCTGCGCTGTCTCCTGCTGATTCCTTCACTGAACGAGGAAAACCTCCTTCAGATTCTGAAAGAGCGGGATAATGGTTTTCTCTGGCAAAAATGCGGATACCTTTTGGAAGAACTGAACGGCACGTTTGGACTTTCATCAACCTTCTATGATGTTTGCCGCAGCCGCATGGCAAACAGCAAGCGCCCGCTTTTGAAGGATGCTGCACAACCATTGGTCTGGAATAAGCGCTGGAGGCTATATACTCCACGGTCTTTGAATGAACTCATTGATAAGGGAGTGAATTACGATGCAGTATAACCGCATGACCCTTGGCCGACAGGCGAAGGAACTGGGGTTTGTGCGAGACACCTTTGAAAAGGTCTGCCGTCTTGCCGAAGTCCTCGCCTTTGTCGAGCAGGATGATATTCTGAATAATAGTCTCGCACTGAAGGGCGGTACTGCCATCAATCTGACGATATTTGACCTGCCTCGCCTGTCGGTGGATATTGACCTGGATCTTGCGGAAAACCTGTCCCGCGAAGCCATGCTGGAACAACGCAGCGTTATCACCGAGCGGCTTGAAAAGCAGATGGCTGCAGACGGCTACACACTCAGCCCAAAGTCAAAACACTACCACGCGCTGGATTCCTTCGTTTTCGAGTATCTGAACACCGGAGGAATGAAGGACAACCTGAAAATCGAAATCAACTACATGCTGCGCTGTCATGTGATGGAGCTTCGCCGGAGAGAGGTCAGACTGCCATGGATGGATCGGGAGTTGACGGTATTGAGCGTTGACCCTACGGAAATCTTCGCCTCCAAAACAGTAGCACTTATCAGCCGGGCAGCGCCTCGCGACCTTTACGATCTCAACAACATGCTGAAATACAGCCTGTTTGACGAAAGCGAACAGGAACTACTGCGGAAATGTATCGTGTTTTACAGCGCCATTGGTGCAGAAGACACGCCATTATCCTTCTCTTTTGATTCCATCCAGTCGATCCGACAGAACAAAATCAAGACCGACCTGCTTCCTGTTTTACGCAACGGTGTCTATTTTGACGCAAAGACCGCTCAAAACGATTGCGTTGAATATCTGAAACGGCTTTTGATACTGACCGATCAGGAAACCGGGTTTTTGCAGGCATTTCGAGACAAACAGTACCGGCCTGAGTTGCTTTTCTCAGATAGCGCCATCTTGGAACGTATTTCCGGGCATCCCATGGCCTTGTGGAAATGCGGTAAACGTACATAAGCGATTATTTACTTCGCACAGGGTGACTCAAGTTAATACTCTGCGGCGCTCCTGCACGGGCATTCCGTGTGGGAGCGCATTTTCATTCTACGGAAGGAGCTATATTCCAATATGCCAGAAACCAAAACCAACAAGGAACGCCTCAAGGAGATCACGGACGGCATCGAACAGGGCATCAAGGAACTGTTCCAGAGCGACCGCTACCGGCAGTATCTCTCCGTCATGAGCCGCTTCCACCATTACAGCATCAACAATTCCGTCCTCATTTATCTGCAGCGCCCGGACGCCTCCCTGGTGGCGGGCTTCCAGAAGTGGAAAAACCAGTTCGGACGCCATGTGAAGCAGGGCGAGCACGGCATCACCATCATCGCCCCCACGCCCTTCAAGAAAAAGGTCGAGGAGGTCAAGCTGGACCCGGACACGAAAGCGCCGATGCTGGATAAGGACGGCAAGGAGATCGTGGAGGAGAAGGAGATCAGCATCCCCATGTTCAAGCCGGTCAAGGTGTTCGACGTAGCGCAGACGGAGGGAAAGCCCTTGCCGCAATTGGCATCGGCTCTCACCGGCAGCGTGGAGCAGTACGAGGTCATGACGGAGGCCCTTCGTCGAGCTGCGCCGGTGCCCATCTCCTTCAAGGCCATTGATCCGAATATGGACGGTTTCTTCAGCCCCGGCAACCAGGCCATCACCATCCGGGAAGGTATGAGCCAGGTGCAGACCGTCTCCGCAATGGTCCATGAGATTGCCCACTCCAAGCTGCACGACTACGACAGGCAGCAGGCAGCCGACGGAAAAGCGGTTGTGAAAAAAGACCGCCACACAGAGGAGGTCGAAGCGGAAAGCGTCTCCTACGCCGTCTGCCAGTATTTCGGTATCCAGACCGGCGACAACAGCTTCGGCTATATCGCCTCCTGGTCGGAGGGCAAGGAGTTGAAGGAGTTGCGGGGCAGCCTGGAGACCATCAACCGGACGGCATCCGAGCTGATCACGGACGTTGAACGCAATTACAGGGAGATCTGCAAGGAGCGCGGTATCGACCCCAAGGCGCTGACGGAGCAGGCTGCGGAAGCGCCGGAATCCGCTCCCGCGGAGCCTCCCGACGCCTATACGCTTTACGCCGCCGATCTCTGCGCTCACCTGGAACAGCTTCACAGCGAAGGAAGGATCGAAAGGCCCTTCAGCGCCACAACGCAGGATGAAGCCGTATCCGGGCTTGCCGAGCTTCTTCGGCACGGCAGCTTTGACCGTATACGCGGCGTGCTGGCCGACGCTGCCGAACAGTCCGGCGTTCCGTCACCGGAAGAACTGTCCGCTCGGCTGGAGGCGCTCAGCGACGAGTGGGACAAAAGCCTGACCTATAAGCTGGAACCCGGCATTCTGGAGGACGGGACAAGCTATGTCATGGCTTTTGAGGGAGAAACTTCCCACGGAGCGGTCTTCACCGGCCCCGCAAAAATATGTGAAAACGTTCTGGCCGAACTGAACGAGGGCACCATGACGGCGCGGCAGGCCAGGGCGCTCAACCGCCAGTGGGAGAACGCCGGTCAGGAAAGACCACTGGGCGAACCGGAAAGGCTGGTCCTTCTGGACAAGGCCAGAATCCTCCATATCCAAACCACCGACGACGGCTTCGATTATTCCCTCTACGACGCTGACACCTTTAAGCTCATCGACGGCGGGCAGTTCTCCTTCGAGGGTGCAGAAATGCACCCTGCGGAAACGCTCATGGACGGCGCATTCAAGGAGGTCTGTGTCCTTCAGGGGCTGGAACCGTCACAGATCGAGCCTCTTCCGCTGGAAAAGCTGGAAGAGATCACGGAGACCGGTGTTTCTGCCTCTGTTTTGGAAGTGCACAGGGACGCGCCCGAAGAAGAAAGCCTGCCGGATCCCACCATTACGATACAGATGATGGAACACTACGGATATACGGATCAGGATATGCTGCCTCTGTCCAAAGACCGGGCACTGGAGCTTGCCGAGCAGGACATCACGATCTTCATGCTCCACCGCGACGGGACGGAGGAGATGGCCTTTGACGCGGAGGAGATCGTCCGGCATGACGGCATCTTCGGCGTCTCCCGCGAGGAGTGGGAAGCGATCCGGGAAGATATCTCCCCGCGTGACCTGGAAAAGCGGTTCATGGACAGCCCCCGGGACGCCTTCCTGATCTACCAGCTCCGGCGTGACGCCCCCGTGGAATTCCTTTTCGTGGAAATGGAACGGCTGAAGGCCGCGCCTGACAGAGCAAACTATGCGCCGGTCTATACCGGCGATCTCCGATATGACGGAGATACCGCGGAGAAGCTGGAAGGGCTGTTTCAGACGTTCAACATCGACCGCCCCGGAGACTTCTGCGGGCACAGCCTGTCCGTCAGCGACATCGTTGCGCTGAAGCAGGACGGCGCGGTATCCTACCACTACTGCGACAGCATTGGCTTTCGGGAGCTTCCCGGCTTCAACCAGCCGGAGAACTATCTGAAAACGACAGAGATGACGCTGGAGGACGACTACGGCATGATCGACGGCATTATCAACAACGGCCCCAAGCAGCTTACCACGGCGGATCTGGAAGCACAGGTCAAAGCCGGCCAAAGCATTTCTCTCATGGACCTCGCCAGCGCGATCAAGGCAGAAAAGAAGGATACGCCCAAGGCCAAGGAAGATCGCCCCTCCATCCTGGAGCGGCTGAAGCAACCCCTGCCGAAGCAGGCAAATAAAGCAGCGCCCCACCGGAGCGCGGAAAAGGAGATTTGAATGAACACGATCACTTATGAGGAACGGCAGCTCATGGCTCTCTACAACGGCAGCGGCACCCGCATCGGACTGATCTCGGAGCTGAAGAAGATGCGGGGCTACCTGGGCGACGGGGATGCGGAGCTGAAGGAGCTGACCGATTCGGCCACCCGAAAGCTGGAGGCCATGTCCGACGAAGACTATGCCGCCCTGGACCTGATCCCGGACTTCGACCCGGAGGACGAAGATGCCGAATAAGCTGCAATTCTATTCGGACTTGGCCGAGCAGACGGCGCGGCAGGTCACGGGCAGCTTCCAGGCGTGGACGGGCTTTCTCACCACCGCAGCGCGGCTCTATAAGTATCCCTTCCATGAACAGCTCATGATCTACGCCCAGCGGCCGGAGGCCACGGCCTGCGCGGACTATGAGCTGTGGAACAACACCATGCACCGCTATGTCCGGCGCGGCAGCCGGGGCATCGCCCTCATCGACACTAGCGGCGACCAACCCAGGCTCCGGTATGTTTTCGACGTGTCCGACACGGGCGGCGGGGAAAACTCCCGCCGCCCCAATCTTTGGGAATACCGGGACGAACATCACGACGCCGTGACCGCAGCCCTGAAGCGCCGCTTTGACGTGGACGCCGACCACGGCCTCGCGCAACAGTTGGAACAGATCGCCGCTCAGCTCGCGGATGAATACTGGAACGACAACCAACCCGATATCCTCGGTATCGTTGACGGTTCCTTCCTGGACGCTTATGATGATTTCACCGTCGGAGTTGCCTTCCGCAACGCCGCCGTTGTCAGCACCACCTACGTCCTTCTGTCCCGCTGCGGGCTGGAACTGGAGGCATTTTTCACCCACGAAGACTTCCTCGACGTCTTTGACTTCAACACCCCGGCCTCTGTCACCGCCCTCGGCACGGCGGTCAGCAA
>JAEEGK010014071.1_pt1 | contig 17922 bp, 10 predicted proteins | sample 8958771 | NCBI WGS metagenome assembly JAEEGK01 (sample SAMN16246547, study PRJNA631951) | gut metagenome | biome: gut microbiome; feature: rumen; material: SC-attached | host: Bos | place: Iran: Karaj | collected 2018-10
TGATTATAAATCAAAAAAAATGATTTTTCTAAATAAAAAAAATATAAATTAATTGGGAATCATAATATTCAACTTTTTAAAATTAGTTATTAGTTTGTAGTTAAATCAAAAAATAATAAATTAAAAATTTTTATATATAAAATATATTTTCAAAATATTTATAAATCTTTTACATATGGAGAATACATTAATCCATTGGTAAATTCTTCAATTTCGTCCTTAGGAAATCTTTTAATAATTTTTTCCTTTTTAAAAGGTTTTAAATAGTCTTTATTAAATTCAAACTTTTTATATTTATTATTTTTATATTTCCTTTTATTATTTTCTTTAAAAATATTTTTATTTTTATTATTACTATTTGAAGTTAAATATCCATTATATTTTAAATTTGGACTTTTTGTTTTATTATCTTTGTTTGTGCGAAAAGAATTTTTTAAATAATTATTACCAATTATATTTGTATTTATTGATAAGTCATTATTTGAATATAAAATTTTATTAATTTTTTCTAATTCATTTTCTAATGAAAAAACTTTTCTCATTGGTTTTTGTCTAAATTCCCATGTAATTTCTTTTTTAACAAAATTAATATTTCGAACTGATTTTTCTAAAGAATTATTATTTCTTTGACTTATTATTGGTGAATGTGTCTTTAATAAAAGATCATTTTTAATTTTATTTGGAGAACGTAAATCTTTTAATGTTTTAAAACCATTTATAAAATCATTAACATTAGTTTTTGTTAAATCATAATTACTTGGATTTTTTTCTATTGAATAATCTGGAATTAAAAATGAATTAGAAATATTTTCATATGATGAATAATGATTTCTTTCTGAAATACTTCTTTTATTTTTCTTTTTATGGTTATTATTTTGGATTGTTTGATATTTAAGATTAAATATTATTGGTCTTTTTCTATTTCTTTTAATTGAATTGTTTAAAAAATATGAATCTAAGGAAATTTCTGTTTTTGGGTTTTTTAATATTCGAAATGAATTATTTATTAACTAAAATGTTGAATTAATTTGAACTTACTTTGCTTTCTGTCGTGGTTAAATTCATATTTTTTTTATTTTTTATCACAATAAATAAAATAAAAAAAATTTGATTACCAAAAATAAAAATAATTTTTAATATTTTATTCTAATAAAAATTTCTATATATATTAGAATATTATATAAAATATTTTACAATAAGGTATTGTGTAATAAAGGAAATCTATTTATTAAAAATAATAGTTTATGAATATAATAAAATAATTGTGTGAAAATTAAATATATTATATTTTAATAAAAAACTTTTTAAAATAAAAAATAATTTTCATTATTATTATTATGAAATTAAACTAATAAAAAATAAAAACAATAATTAATTAATCTCAAGAGCTAAAATAAAAATATATTTAAGTTCCAAATCAAAAATATATAAAATTAAAAAAAATGATAACTTCAAGATTTCTAATTCTCCTTTTAATATTATCAATTTCATGTAAAAAAACAGAAGAAAAATCAAAAGAAGAAACACATATCTTTTTGGTAAAAACAAATTTAACAAAACAAGAAGTAGAAGATTTATTAAATGGAAAAGGAAACGATACAAATGAAGAAGTCACTAATGTTGATACTAATGAACCAGAAGAAACAAATGAAAAAGAAGAAACTGATTTAAAAGGAAAAAATGGAAAAAATGGAAAAAATGAAAAAAACTTGAAAAATGGAAAAAATGGTAAAAATGGAAAAACACATAAAAATCATGGTAATGGAAAAGAATGTGAGAAGAAAAAAAAGAAACATGAAGAAAAAAGAAAAAATGAAGAAAAAAGAAAAGAAGAAGGAAAAGAAGAAGAAGAAGAAGAAGAAAAAGAAGAAAAAAAGAAAAAAGATAAAAAGAAAAAAGATGATAAAGAACGAGTACATAAAAAAAGACCAAGAAAAGAAAAAAAAGTAAAAAAACCTAAAAAAGAGAAGAATAAAAAAGAAGAAAAGGAAAAAAAAGAAAAAGATAAAAAAAAAGAAGAAAATCCAGAAGAAACAACAGAAGAAGTTTCAGAAGAAAAAGTAGAAAATTTACCAGAAGAAAATCCAGAAAATTTACCAGAAGAAAAAGTAGAAAATTTACCAGAAGAAAAAGTTGAAAATTTAAATGAAGAAAAAGTAGAAAATTTACCAGAAGAAAAAGTAGAAAATTTACCAGAAGAAAATGTAGAAAATTTACCAGAAGAAAATAGTGAAAATTTAGCAGAAGAAGTTGAAGTGGTTAATGATAATAATGAAAATGTTTCTGAAGCAAAAATTTTATTAAAGAAAAAAGATAAAGAAGAAAAAAATAAAAAGAAAGATAAAGAAGAAAAAGGTAAAAAAAATAAAGAAAAAAAAGAAAATAAAAAAAAAGAAAATAAAAATAAAAAAGAAGAAAAAAAAAGTAATAAAAAAACAAAAGGTAAAAAATCAAAAAAAGAAGAAGAAGAAAAAACAAAAACAGAAGAAAATACAGAAGAAGTAACAGAAGAAATTCCAGAAGAAAAAGTAGAAAATTTAAATGAAGAAAAAGCAGAAAATTTAAGTGAAGAAAATCCAGAAAATTTACCAGAAGAAAACACAGAAAATTTACCAGAAGAAAATCCAGAAGAAGCAATTTCAGAGATAAATGAAATTGAAAATAATAAAGTTGAACTTCCTGAAAATGAAACTAATAATTTAAATGGTACTGTTTTAATTAAGAAACAAAATCAAAATAATAATTATGGAATTGTTAGTTATATTTTATGTTTCTGTTTTGTATTTTTATTCTTCTGTTTAATTATTGGTTTTACTAAATTTGATAAAATTAAAATTTTAGATAATGAAGTTCAAGGTAATTCTTTGACTAATTATCTTTTAATTGATCATCATAAAAAAAATGATGATATTCCTTCTGTGACTAATTTTTAAATAATAATTTTTAAAAATGAATCTTTTTTATTATTTTTAATGGGAAAAATCATTTTTTTAGTTTAGATTTTAAGTTTAATTAGTCAAATAAACATTTTTAATTTTTAATTTTTTCTTTATTTGAAACATTTATTTAATGTATCCAATTTTTTTTTATAATAAAATATAAGTTTTAAAAAAATAAATTATAAGTTTTATTTTTATTTTTAATTTTTATGAATTCAATTAGGAATAATAATAGTATAAATATAAATTTGAGTCATAAATCAAATAATTTATTTAGAAAAAGTAACGAATATCTTGAAAATGAAAATGAAAATAAAAATGTATATTCTCATACTGAATATAATAAAAATATTCAAAATATTTTTGGATTAGATAGAAATTTAACATTAAATAATCAAAATATATATTATAAAAAAAACGGTTTTTATTTACCTTTACCATGGCAACAAATTTTAACTTGGATAGTTTTTATTTTTAATATATCTTTTTTTCTTTTCTGTACAATTCCAGTTTATATTGAAAGAAAAAATAATGCTTTAAAAAATATGATTTTAATAATATTTTTAGTTTTAACTTTAATTGTTTTATTTTTAGGTTTTATTTCTACTTTTGTTGATACATCAGATAATTTATTCAGGAAAGAAATTCAAAAAAAAAAAGAATATTTAAAAAATAAAAGACATTATATTTTAGAAATCTCAAAAGAAAATCCTTTTTGTATAATATGTTGTAGTAATATTTTAGAAAATAGTAAACATTGTAAAAAATGCAATAAATGTATTGAAAACTTTGATCATCATTGTAATTGGTTAAATAATTGTATTGGGAAATATAATTATTCATTTTTTTATTCTTTATTATTGGTTTTAATTTTGAATTTTTTTTTTGTTTCTATTGTTGGTTCATATGCTTTTTTTGATAGTACAAAAAAACAAAGGAAAAAAACAAAATATATAATTACTTTATTTATATCAATGGTTGATTTTTGTCTTGGCATAAATTTATCTTATTTATTTATTTTACATTCTATATTTATTTATAAAGGAATTTCTACTTATGAATATATTTTAAGTAAATATAATGAAAATGAAATTAAAGAAAATAATGAAAATGAAAATAATAATAATGAAAAAAGTGAACAACAAATTTTATCTAATCATTTAGATAAAAGTAATATATTTCAAAATAAAAATGATAATATGGACAATAATGAAAATAAAAGTAAAAATAATGAAGATAAAACTAATTTCCATTCTGATATTTATAAGCATAATCATGGGAAAAATAAAAATAAAATGAATTCAAAAGAATTAATTGAAAGATTGGAAAAAATGCAAAAAAAAATGAATCATAAAAATCAAAATTTAACTGATTCAAATACTTTTCAAACAAATAATATTTTTGAAGTTAAGAATGAGAAAATTATAATTGATGATATTAATGCAAAAGAAAATATTTTTCAACCTATGGTAGATGAAATTTATAATCCAAATCAAATAAATGATAATGTATAAGTGACTAGCAAATTAATATTGCAATATTGCAAAAATATATTTATATTTTTCTATGAAATAAAAAAAATGTATAGAAAAAAATTTTATAAATACTATTGATAATTTTATTTAATGTAAAAAAAAGAAAAAAATTGTTTGTTATAAAATTCTTTATTTCTATTAATTTATATTATTTAAAATAGAATAATAATTTATACTTAAAATAATTTTAAATATATTTTAAATATAATTATATAACCAAAAAATTCAAAAATATAAAATTTATTCACAAAAAAAACTAAAAAGAAAAAAAAAATCAATTAAAATCACCATCATAACTTTTCCTAATAGAATTTTCTTTTGACTCAATTCTATGAACAGAACTAAAAGAAGTATGTTTTCTCTGACTAACAAACTTAAAACTACCAAAAGAATTAAAAGATGTATTAAATCCTTTATTAATATCCTCAACATCAAAAATTAATTTTTCCTTATTATCATCATTATTATAACCAAATTTCCTCAAAATAACATTAAAATACATTCCAAAATAAAAAATAAAAAGAACTAAATTTAAAAAACTAGTAAAAATACAACTATATTGAAAACCAAATCTATCACTAATAAAACCTCCAAAAATAGGTCCACTAAAATCTCCAATATTTATACCAAGATTATACAAAGCAGAAGCAATATCATTTGCAGTAAAATCATCAATACTATTATCAATAATTTTAATAAAATTACCTAATAACATAATAACAGGAACATTAATTGGAGCACCAGATGCTCCAATTAAAGAAAGTCCTAATATTATTAATAATAAATTTTGTGGAAATATATTTATTGGATATACTAATAATGAACCAATTACTATTATTAATAATCCAAATGAAACTGTTGCTATCATTCCTAATTTTTTTGTTATATAATCTAAAAATTGTAATGATATAAAATATGTAAACATATTTATTACAAAAAATAATGATGAGGTACTTACAGTTAAATTATAATTTTTCATTAAATGATTTGTTAATGAAGGAAAATAAAATGTATTTGCAATTTGATATGTAACAACAGTTAAAATATTAATAAAAATATCTTTTTTAAACATAATTTGAATAAAAGAAAAATTATTCTCATCATTATTATCTACAATAGGTAAATTTAAATAATGAATTAAAAATACACTAATAAAAAGTGATAAACCTAAAATAAAAAAAGGAAGAGAATAACCACCTAAATAATAAAAAAAACTACCTAATAAAGGACCAATTGCAACTCCAATTGACCAAGCAACTTCTAAATAACCTAAACTTAATTTTACTTCATTAGAATCACAAATTGAACTCGTTAATGAATAAAGTAAAGTTCCAGTAATTCCACATCCAATTCCATGAAATATTCTTAATATGAATGATAATGTTATTAGTAAATCATATGAATTAATTATTTTTAAAATTCCATAAAAAAGTGTACATGATGCTTCTGTTAATGTTGAAAAGTAAAATATCTTTTTTCTACCGTATTTTTGACATAAATTTGGAGTGAAAGGAGTTGCTATAAAATTTGATAGTGCAAATATACTTATTATCCAACCTGTTAATGTTTCGTTTATATGACGTTCTGTACTTAATGATGGATATAATGGGGCTATTAATGAATATCCCATTGCACTGAACATATTTATGAAAACAAGAAGAAGTACTTGATTGTTCATTTTTTTTTTAATTTTGCTTTTTTGAAAATAAAATACAATTTTTATAATTTTTTAATTATATTATATTAATTTAATTTTAATTTATTTATTAAAATAAATAAATATGTTTATTTTTTTTTTTTGAAATTTTTTAATTGAAAAAATCTTAATTTATGAAAAAAAAGAAAATGAATAAATGATAGTTTTTAATATAAAATTAAAGATATTTATAAATAATAATAAAATATTAAAGAATAGGATAATATTATTTCTCCTTATTCTTTATTTTAAATGTTTTGTCTATTATAAAAATAAACAGGTAAACTTCGATCTTTATTAATTTGATTGAACAATTGAAATATATCAATATTTTCTCCAGAAGTACTTTCCGGAGATGAAAAATTATTCATTCCTAAATTAATATGCCAATTATAATCATTTTTACATTTTTTATTTTTATTATTAGTATTACTTGAATTTATTTCACTTTCACTTTCTATTTCATTTTTATTTTTTTCTTTTTCTTTTTCTTCTTCATTCTTTTGAGATAAAAATGAATGATCATCATTTATTTTATATATTAAATTATCATTATTTGATATTTTTAATCCTTCTTTTAATTCTTGAATTGTTGATTTTTTTGTTTTATTAAATATTGTGGAATCATATTTAAAATAATTATCATTATAATATGGAGTTTCATTTATTTGTAAAAAATCTTTTTTTATTTTCTTTTCTTCATTTTCTGATTCATTATTATTTATTAAATTATTATACTTTTCATTTTCAATTAATATTTTTTTTCCATTTTCGGTTTTTCTTTTTTCTAGAAATATGCATAATTTTCTATTTACATTTCTGACTTTATTTTCATTATAATTTATATTCGTTTCTTTTTTTTTAATATTATTCAAATCTGTATTCAAATCTTTTATAATAACTATACTATTATTAACTTTTTGATATTTAATATTAGGAATTTTTTCTTCAATCAAACCAGAATCAACTTTACTAATATATAATTGATAAGCTTTTACTAAATAAATACTATGAAAATTACAATAAAATGGTATTAAATCTTTTTTTTTAATTTTGAAAAAAATTTCTTGATAACTCAAACTAAAAATTGCATTCCTTTCGATTGCGCATTTAATATGATAAAAATTTTTACATTTTGTATTTTTACATTTAATTACTGGAATATTATCAATTACTTTTTTACAAACTTTACATTTTGAATTAAATCTCCATTGTCTAAAATTTTCAAAAATATTCTCTTTTAATTCTACAAAAAATCTTAAACAATATAAATGAGTATAAATATTTTTTTCAATATTTTTCATTATTCCTTTATCATCACCACATAAAATACAAATACATTTTTCATTAGTTTTTCTGCATTTATAACAAATGAACTTATTCCTTTTCCTTAAATTTGATTTTGGAAAATTATATATATAACATTTTTTATGAAAATAACTATTACATTTTATACATTTCATACATTTGTCTTGTGTATATTTTTCATATTCTAAACAAATTGTACATCTATTACCAAAAGTTGATGAATCTGATAAATAAATTGTTCTTTTTGTTTTATGATGTAACATTATATTATTATTTTGGAATAATTGTATTTTTGGTGAGTTATTTATTGATTCAAATAAATCCTCAATATTCATGTTTTTTTTTTTTAGCATTATAAAAATAAAATTACCCTTCTATGATTTATATATAAATTAATTCAAAAGACAATTTTTATTATTAAATTAAATGGATATTTTTTTATATAATGAATTATACATTTTAATTATTTTATATTTAAGTAAATAATAAAATATAAATATTATTATTTTATTAAAAAATGAAAATATTTATTTTTAAAGTTTATACGAGAATAAAAAGTTAATAAATCTTTTTAAAAAAATATTTAACGTCTAAATATTTCAATAAATCAAACCTAAAAAAAATAATTTTATTTTTGTTTTTTCCCAATAATTTTTAAAATAAATATAAACAAATTAATAATATCCAAATAAATATTTATAGCAGCAATTATATAATCATCAATAGAATATTTTTTTCCAAATTCACCACTAATTAATTGTGTATCAAAAACTAAATAAACTGAAAAAATAATTCCACCAATAATACTCCAAATTATATTATCAGTATCTATTCCCATATAATAACCAATAATTCCTCCAAAAATAAACATAAATAAAACTGCACATAAAAGACCATTAAAAACAGTAAAATCTTTTTTTGTAGTCAAAGCATAAAAAGTTAATCCAATAGAACAAGCTGAAGTAATTCCTAAAGCTAAAATAATTGAAACTAAATTATATTGAATTGTAATAAATGAAATACAAACTGATTCAAAAAATGTAAAAGATAAAAGTAAAATATAATTAATTGGAAATTTTCTTGGAAAACAACACATTAAAACAATTAAAGAAATTAAAGATAGTAAAAAACTTGTCATATAAATTACATCCATTGAACTGTAATTTTGAGTATAAAATTTTAACATTTGATTTTTTATTGGTTTATATTGAGATAATAATACAAATATTGTAGTTAATGATAATTGTAATGAGACTATTCCATATACTTTTCTCATAAAATTTAATCTTGCTTGCTTTTCAAATCTTTTTTCGTCTTCTTCATTTTGTTGAAGTTCTTCATAATCTGGATAATCTTTTTCAACTTGCATTATTTTTCTATATAAATTAACTATATTTTCAATTTATAATATTTATTGATTTTTTTTAATTTTATTTTTTTTATGCTTTTAAAAAAAAATAAATTTAAATAAAGTTAATATTTAATTATTTATTTTATTTTTTTCTTTATTTTTTACTTTTTAATATTGTGATCATCAATTAGAAAATAAAAAGTATTTTTATATTTATTTAAAAAAGATTTAAATTCATTTCTTTGATTTAAATTATCATTTAAATTATTAATATTAAAATCCAAACCTTTAAAAAAAGGATGATAAGGAATATTAATCCATTCCATTCTTTCTTCTTTTTCTTTCTTTAACAAATATATAATTAAATCTTCAATTTCATTAGATAAATTTTCTTTTTTGGAAAAATTAATATTACATTCAATAATATTATCAAAAATTTCTTTTTGATTATTTCCTCTAAAAGGAGGAAAGCCATAAACAATTTCATAACAAAAAATACCAAAAGTCCAATAATCAAAATCAAAATTATATTTTTCTCCTAAAATAACTTCAGGAGGAATATATTGATTTGTTCCACATAATTCACTTAATTCATCTTTTTCATTTATTTTTATTGATAATCCAAAATCAATTAAAATACATCTTCCTTCATTTAAATCAATTACAATATTTTCTGGTTTTAAATCTCTATAGATTATTTTTTCTTTATGTAAATATGATAATGATACATATACATCATGTAATATTAATTTAATAAATTTTAAAGGAATATTTTTATTTGTTTGTTTAATTAAAGTAAATAAATCTAAATTATAATAAGGATAAATTATAAATGGCCGTTTTATATTATTTTCTATTGTTATATTGAAATTATCTATTATTTCTATTATATATTTCGATTTTAAACTTTTTAAAAATTCTAATTCTTTTTCCATATGTTCTATTGATTTATTGTCTGGGTTTGCTTTTAGAATTTTTTTTGATATTGTTTTTAGTGCATAAAATTTATTTGGATTATCATTTAATTTATAACATTGATATACTTTTGTATAAAAACCTTTACCACAAATTCTTTTTATTTTATATTCTATAATTTTTTCTTCATTTTTGAAAATTTTAGTTTTTTTATTTGCATTTCTAACTTCTTTTTTTTCTGTATTTATTTGATTATTTCCAGAGTCACCAAAAGAAAATTTTCTTTCATTTTCTTTTATTTGATTATTATTCTTTTCTTTATTTTCTTTATTTGAAACACAAGGTGTTCCCATAATCTCAATATTATTATTTCTCATTATATAAAATATAAAAATTGTTTAGTTTATTATAATTATAATACTATTTATCTTATTATAAAATAACTTTGAAAAAAAATTTATTTTTCAAGTAATTATATTTTTATAAATAAATAAGTTTATCAAATCCTTGTTGATTTAATTTACCTTCTTCATAAGAAAGATTCCATAGAAAATATTTTTGAGTAAAAAGCATATTAAAAATATTTTCAAAACATTTTTTATCAGAAATTTTTCCTAAAAGAATATTATAAATATATCTTTTCATTTTAAAAATATGTTTCTTTGTTAGAAAATAACAATAATACAATTTCCATTTAAAATAATGAATATATGTATTTAATTTCAAATTAATATTTTCATTACTATCATTCAAATTCGCATTTTCAATATCAACATAGTAACTATCATAATATTCAATAACAATTTTTCTTACTCTTTCTCTTGCTCCAAAAATAAAACTATCATTAATTAAAGAACCAATTAATTCTTTTATTTTATTTGAAAATTTTTCTCCATCATTTTTTGCATCTGATGTTTCTTTTGTTGTATTTAAATAAAAAAATCTTATAATCATTACGCTTTTATTATATTTACATTTATCTAATATATTCATTAATTTTTTAATCATATGTGATATATTCTCTTCATTTACTTTATTTATTAATTTAATAATTATCATATTAACATTACTATTTTCTGATAATAATTCAAACATTTCAAATTCTCTTTCATATTTTAATATAAAATTATCTACTTCTGGAAAAGAAATATCAAATTTAAAAATTGATTTAATAAAAGTAGGTTGAATTATATTACAAACAAAAAAATTAATAAGTAAATTTCCTTCTACATTTTCTTTATTATAATTGACATTTAATAATTCTTTAAAATATAAAGAAGTAAAAATTGAATCAGTATATGCATTAACATAAGAAATAGTATAATCACTTAACATATCTAAACTTTCATCAAATTGATTTGGTTGATTTACAATATATAAAACATAACTTTCATTTCTAATTAAAAAATCCAAATTAGGAAGAAGAAAATATAAAGAATCATACTTTCTATTATTTTTATATAAATAAATATTTTCATATAATTGTGAAAAAAAATCGTTAATCGAATTTTGATTATGATTAGTCATTAAGAAAAACAAAATTGTTTTAATTTCCAAAGGTTCAAAAATTATAGTAAATAAAGACTCATATTCTATTTTATTATATTGAACATTATTTTGATAATTTTGAGTATCCATTACAATATTTCCTTCATTATCAAGATAATATTGATATGGATTTAAGGCAAGATCATTTATTCCAATTGATTCATCATCAAAATCAACTAACATCATAAAATTTGTTGTTAATTGTGTTAAGTGATTTTTTACAAATTTTTCTACTATATTACTAAAATTATCATATAGAATATTTAATCTTTGTTGAAATATATAACTATTGAAATATATTAAGTAGTCAAAATTACTTCTTAAAAAATATTTTTCTGCATCTGCTACTCGGAGTTTTATTGTTAATACTTCTTTGTAACTAAAATCTATTTCTGTGTTTTGATATGTGTCAAATAACATTATTTCTATTTTATCTGTTAAGGCTACTTTATTGTTTTCTTTAGTTTTTTTATTTGAAAGTTTTTGTCCCATTTAAAATATAATTTAATATTTTTAAATTTAGATAAAATTATAAAGTTATTCTGTACTTATTTAATTTTTAAATTTTAATTTCTTTAGATTAGCTTTATTATAGTTATAATTGAAATCAATGTATATAAATTTAAAACTTAATTCATTAAGTATATATTATTTTTCTTCTTTTAAATTATAATAAAAAAAAAGTATTATTTTCAATTTTAATAAGAATATTTATAATTATATAATATTTATCCATTTTATTTTTTAATAATATATTTTCCAATAATTCATAATATAAAATGGATATTATTTTATAAATAGGAAAAAATTAAAAAAATGGATAATTATAATATAGAAAAAAAAAAAGAGTTTGACTTTTCTCAATTTCTTTTATGTGAAATATGTTATTTAGAATATAATACAAATGAAAATAAACCATATCTTTTAAATTGTGGCCACACACTTTGTAAATATTGTTTAATAAGTATACTTGACACAAATTATTATTCAAAAAGAAAATGTCCATTTGACAAAACAGAACTTTCTTCAACTAATATATCATCTTATAATATAAATTATGAAATTTTAGATTTAATTAAAAAATATGGAGAGTTAAAAGAAGATAAAGAAAAAAATGAAAATGAATTATATAATATAATTATAATTACAGATGAAGGAAACTATAATGGAAATTATAAAAAAGTAAATTCAACATACATTAAAGAAGGATATGGAACAATGAATTATAATGATGGAAATTTATATAAAGGAAATTTTAAAAATGATAAAAGAGAAGGAAAAGGAATATTAACTTATACAAATGGTGATATATATGATGGTGAATGGGAAAATGATCTTCAAAATGGAGAAGGAATTTATATATTTAAAACAGGACAAATTAAATCATATGAAGGAAATTGGAGAAATGGACATTATTTTGGTTTTGGAAAAATAAAATTTTCAAATGGAAATGAAATAGAATCAATATTTTTAAATAATTGTGAAGGTATAGATATAATAAAAATAAAAAATATTGAAGGAAATATTTTCTTAGGTCATATTAATAAAGAAGATAAATCAATAATAGAAAATGGATATCAAGTATCAAAAAATGGAAATATTTCAATAGGTAATTTTACATATGATGAAGATAAATTAGATTATATTAGAAATGGAGATAATTTTGAAATATTTTATAATAATGGAAATAAAATTTATGTTCCAATTATGATGGATGTTGAAATTGGAAAAGGTAAAATTATTTATAAAAATGGAAATATTTACATTGGTGATATTTTAGAAGGGAAAAAAGAAGGAAAAGGTATTATTAAATATAAAAATGGAAGTGAATTTAAAGGAGAATTTAAAAATGATAAAAAAAATGGAAAAGGTAATTATATTAATGGAAAATATTCTTATGAAGGTGATTGGGTTGATAATAAAAAAGAAGGAAGTGGAATTGAAATTTATGAAAATGGAGAATCTTATTGTGGTGATTTCAAAAATAATAAAAAAAATGGAAAAGGTAATTATATTAATGGAAATTATTCTTATGATGGTGATTGGGTAGATAATAAAAAAGAAGGAAGTGGTATTGAAATTTATGAAAATGGAGAATCTTATTGTGGTGATTTTAAAAATGATAAAAAAAATGGAAATGGTGTTTATGTTTTTCAAAATAAAAGTAGTTATAAAGGTGAATGGAAAAATGATAAAATGAATGGAAAAGGTATTTTTATAGATTCTGATGGAATTGAAACTGAAGGTATATTTGAAAATGGTAATTTAATTGAAGAAAAAAATAATAGTACCTGTTTTATATTTTAAAAATAGTTTTTATTATTTGTTTTAATATTTTTTATTTTTTATTATTTATATTTTTGTAAGTTTTAAATATTTAAAATTTTTTTTTTAACAATTTTAATTGTTTTAATTTATAAAAACATATATTAAAAAAAATATATATTATTATAAATAATAATAAATTAATCAATCTCATAAAAATTTATTTATAATTTAAAACCAACTAATTTATTATTTCCAATAAAGATAAAAAAAATTATTGTAAAAGATGACTAATTTTCTTTCTATATTTCTTATAAATTTTTTTAGCTAACAATTCAGCAGTTTGTGGATTAGTAAAACCCCATTCAGCTTTAGCTTTCTGTATAGTTTCACTACATTCTTGTTCTAATCTCCTAATTTCATCAGCAACTTTTTGAGGAAGAACTCTCCCTTTAACATTTTTAAACTTACTATTAAAAGTAAAAGTAGATTTAACAGATTTTGTCTCATCACTAATATTAGAAGTAGAAATATTAAAATTATTATTATTATTAATATTTGTATTTGCCTTTGAATCAGGTCTCTTAATTGGAGGTAAAAAATTCCTTTGTTGATAATTTCCTTTTGAAATTATTCCTGGAATAATTCCCATTTGATTATTTATATTTATATATTTTAAAGGGACATTATCTCCTTTATTATAACTTTGAATATTTGGATATCTTGTTTTTACCATTCCAAAATCGTTTATTTGAGAAAATTGAGATTGTGGTGTATTATTATTTTTAATTGATAATATGTCTTTATTTGATATTGTTGGATTTATATTATTTGAATAATTGTTTGATATATTTGATTTTGATATTAATTCTGTTGGCGGAGTTGATTTTAAATATATTTTATGTGATTGGGGATTTGGTGTTATTTTCATTGGAGTTAATTTTTGGTTTTTGGAATTTGTGTTTAAATTTTTCATTAGTTTTAATATTTCTTCATTTGATTGATTATTTTTGTATAATTCTCCTTTTTGACTTAAGTCTATTGATATTTTTGTATTTAAGATTTCATTTTCGTTTTCTTTTTCTTTTATTGTTTCTAAACTTTGTTTTGATAATTTGTATACTATATTTTTTTTTTGAGGGATTATATTTTGATTTTCTTTATTTTCTTTATTTAATTCTTTTTTTGGTTTGTTTATTTCTTGAGATGATCTTAATTTTATTTGATTTTCTATCTTTTCTATTTTTCCTTCTTCCCATTTAAAATCAAGATTTTCTTCTTCTTTTGGTTTTGAATTAAAAAAATCTAATAAATCATCTGCATGATCATATTCATCATCTGGAATAACAATTGCAGCTAATTTTTTTCTAATTATTCTTAATTTATATAATTGTTGTATTTTTATTATTTTTATTTTTCTCAATGTTAAATTTTTACTAAATATTCCCATTGAATTATTAATATATAACATTTTATATTTAAAATCATATAAATATGTTAAAAGGTTTATTTGAAGAGAAATATGTTTATTAAATATACAAAATTTACCGTTGAAGCAATCATTTAATTTTTGTAAGTGACTTTTTTTAAAATTGAAATAATTTGTATTTATTAAATTTATTAAAGGAGAATTTTCTTTTGTTAAATTTGAATTAATATTAATATTGAATTGATTTAAAATTTGATTTGTAAAATAAATTGAATTGAAGTATTTCATAAAAAAATTTTGAAATTGAATTATGTAAAAATAACATTCACAATTAAATAATTTTTTTATTTTTTTCTTTTGTGCTTTTTTCTTATATATTGATTGTGTATAATCATCATTATTTATTATTTTTAATTTTGGAAATATTGTTAATAAAACTTTAATTAAAAATTTATCACATTGATGAACAAAAGGATTATTTCCAATATTTATAATTTCCAAATTTAAATTTTCACTTAATAGATTTAAGAGAAAAGATAAATTATATATTTTATTAAAACTTAAATCTATTTCTCTTAATTTTGGTAAACAAGAAAAAATTGTTTTATTATTTCCTGAATCAATATTATTTCCTTTTAAAAGTAATTTTTCTAAACAAGGACAAAAATAGAAATTAGAAATATTTTTAATATTATTTTCATTTAAATCTAAAAATCTTAAATAAGGAAAAGAGAATTTTTCTGGAATTGATTGAATTTGATTTTCACATAATATTAATTCTTCAATATATAAAATTTGATTTTCAATTGAATCAATATTTCTAATTTTATTTTTTCCTAAAAATAAAAATCTTAATCTTTGATTATTTTCTAATCCTTCAATTGTTTCAATTAAATTATTATTTAAAGATAATTTTTCTAAAGAATTTAATTTTGAAATACCTTCAATTTTCTTAATTAAATTTCTGTTTAAATTAATAGAATATAAATCAGGACAACACGACAAATCAGAAAATTTATCAATTTGATTTTCTTCTAAATTTAAAAATTTTAATTGTGGTAATTTTTTTAATTCTTCCATTGGGAAAGATTTCAAATTTTGTTTAGATAAATTTAATTCTAATATACTTTTTATTTTTTCTTTAGAATTTAAATTCTTCTTATTAAAACAATCAAGAAACACTTTATTATAATCATTTAATTTATAAATAATTTCTTTATCATTATTATTATTATCATTAGAATTATTTTTATTAATTTGTACCCAATTATCAATTGTTTCATTAATATCAATATCATTTTTATCTTCATTTTCAAAATTAATTACAATTGTTTTTTTAGGAGTATTTTTAATTTCTAATTTTTCATTTTTAAATTTACTAAATAAACTACTTATTTCTTTAACTTTTTTTTGATTAGAATTAGATTTAGAATATTCCATTAAATAACTATCATAATCCATTTCACTTTTTAAATCTTTAGCACTATATTCTAAATTATCAAAAGAAGATTTAGGATAAAAAATTTCATATTTTTTATCACATTCTCCAAATTTAATAGGTTTTAATTTAATTATATTTGAAGAAATAAAACAATTTCTCATCATTGATATATTTACAAATAAATCACTTTTAAAAATATCACTTAATAAATAATTAGTATCATTATAATAAGGAAATAATTTTTCTCTTGTTTGAATTTGAAGTGTTTTTGAATTTTTATCTTCTTGAAGCATTAAATATAATTCATTCATTTGTTCAATATTATTTTTATCTTCATCTTCATGTCCTTCTAATTCTTCTAATTCTTTTGTTAAAATTTCTAAATTTTCTTTTATGTTTTCTTCTTTATTTTCTTTCTCTATTTTTTCTAATATATTCATACTTTTTAATAAGTCTCCATAATTTTCTTCATCATCATTATCTATTAGTAAATCACTTATTGAATTGCTTTCACTTGAATTTGATATATTGTTTTTTATGTCAGGTTTTTTAATTTCTATTTTTTGTTTTTCATCTTGTTCTTTTTTACTTTCTTTTTGAATTTCTTTTTGATTTTCATTTGATTTATTTTCTTCTTTATTTTCTTCATTATTAATTTCTTTATTTTCATCTTTTTTTATTTCTTTATTTTCTTTATTATTTATATCTTTATTTTCATCTGTTTTTATTTCTTTATTTCCTTCTTGATTTTCTTCTTTTTTTTCTTCAACTTTTAAATTTTTATTATCTTTTTTATCATTTAAATAATTATTTTCTTTAGTTTCTTCATTTTTATTTATATCATCAATCTTACTTTCATTATTTTTATCTGTTTTTTCATCAAAATTCTTTTTATCATCTTTATCTTCATGTAAATCAGAAATATCATCAGCAGGAATTATTTCTAATGGTAACTCTTTATCATCTTCTTCTTTTTCTTTAATATTTAAAAATTGTAATACTTCATCATATTTACCTTGTTTAACTAAATTATTAATTATTTCTTGTTTTTCTTCATCACTTCTTCTTTTTTCTTCATTTATTCTTTCCATTTCATCAAAATCAGGTAAATTTTCAGGAAAATGTATAATATCATTGTCATCAATATCTAAATTATTATTTAATTTTAATAAATCTTCATTCCCAAATAAAATATCTTCTGTTTGGATTTTATCAGTATTAATTTCATCTAATTTATTTTCTTTATTATCATCATTTTCTTTTTTACCATCATTTTTATTTAAATTTTCCTTATTTTTTAAATCTGTTTCATTATCCATTAATTATAATAATCAAATTTATATTTAATTTATCAAATTCAAAAAAAATTAAAAAAAATAAAATAAAACAAAATATATTATAAAAAAACAAAAAAAAAAAAAAAAAAAAAAAAAAAATTTAAAAAAAAAAAAAAAAAAAAAAAAAAAAAAAAAAAAAAAATATAAAAAAAAAAAAA
>JAEEGK010014072.1_pt1 | contig 17922 bp, 15 predicted proteins | sample 8958771 | NCBI WGS metagenome assembly JAEEGK01 (sample SAMN16246547, study PRJNA631951) | gut metagenome | biome: gut microbiome; feature: rumen; material: SC-attached | host: Bos | place: Iran: Karaj | collected 2018-10
TTTGATGAGAATAATAAAGTTAAAGATATTGCTTGGTTTTAATTTTTTTTTTTTTTTTTTTGTTTTTTGATAAAGTTTTTTTGTTATTTTTATGTTAAAAATTTTTTTTTATTCTTTTATTTTTTTTTTTTTTAAATTTTTTAATATTGTTTTTTTATTGTGTTTTAAAATTTATTTTTATTATTGTTTTTTTTTTGTTTATTTTTATGTTAAAATTATATGCTTAAAAAAGAGGAAAAAAATGAGTTTTTAATAAAACTAAATTTATTAAGGTAAATCTAATGAAATTAATTCTCCATTTGAAATTTTTTGTAAAGCATCTTTAAAATAATTTTCAAGAATATCTTTATCTTCTTTTTGTTTTCTTTCAAAAGCATCTAATTCTTTTTCATAATTATCATTTAATTTATTTAATAAATTTCCTTTTTCATTATGTTGACTAACTAACATTTCATGTTTATTTTTTAATTCTTTAAATTCATTTTGTAATTTTTCTTCCTTTTCAATAATATCTTTATTTTCATTTACTAAATTTTTATTTAATTCTCTCATTGGTTGTAATTTATATTCAAAATGATTAATAATATCATTTCTTTGATTTTCTAATTCACATTCTTCTTCAATTAATTTATTTATTTTTTCTTTAATTTGAATAATATCTGAAATTGAAGAAGAAATTATTTCTTCTTTTTTAGGATTTACTTTTACTTTATTAATAGGAGATTTTGAACTTTTTGTTCTCAAAAAACTTTTTTTTATATAAAATGAATTATTTATATTTGATGATACATTTGATAAACTTTTAACAAAACCAATTGATGATGTTAAATTTTTATTATTTGTTGTTGTAATATTATAATTTGGATCAGTTTGAATAAAAAGTTCTTTTTCTGATTTTAAAGTTTGATCATTTAATTTTTTATTTGGAGTTTTATTTCTAGTCATTTTCATTTTTTGTGAACTGTTATTTTTTTTTAATTGTTTTTCTGTTTTTTTTTCTTCTTTTAAATTATTTTTACTTCGTTCTTTCTTTAAAGATTTTTCCAAATTTTTATTTTTATTATTATTATTTCCTCCTAAATTTACACTTTTTGTTTTTTTATGAAGACTTTTCTTTTTATTTCCATTTTTTTCATATGGAACAAATATTCTTTTATTATATGAAATATAATGGAGACCATCTAATTCATTTCCTTCTTCATCATATTCATGTGTATATATTGTTAATTGACAAGGTTGTCTACTCATTTTTATTTTAATTTAAATTTTTTTTATCAGTAATTCCATAATTTTATTAATTAATATTTAAATTAATTTATTTTGGAATCTGAAATTTGTTAATTTTAATTAATTACATTTTATTCATTTTAATTAACCATAAAAAATTTTTATTTTTTTAATCTTGAAATTAACAATATAAAACTATTTGGTAGATGTAACTAAAATATTTAAAAAATAATCGAATATTATAAATATTGATAAATAGAAAATATATAAGTTATATAAAAAATATAAATATTGTTAAAATAAAATAAAATAATATCAAAAAATATGTCGAATTCAATTCCATTATCAGAAGATGAAAATAACGAAATAAATAATATATCAAGTCAGTCTGAAGACAATAATTTTTTAGTAGAACAACCAAGTGTAGTTGAACCATCAAATGAAGAAATATGTAAAATCATAATTAATTTTTATATTTTAAATAGATACAAATCATTTAAATGAAAATACTAATGCAGAAAGTATAAATAATAATAGTCTAACATTCAGACTAAATTCAAGTAGAAATGAGTTTATTCAATATCCCTCTAATTCAGTATTAGGACAACTTTCTTATTATTATTTTAATTTAAATAATAATAATAATGAATCTAATTTTGAAGATGAAGATGAAGAAAATGATAATTTTAATTATGATTATCAAATGGAATTAGGGTCAAATGTAGATGAAGTTTATGATAATTTAGGATATATTTTAAATATGGAAAAGTAAAAATATTATATAATATAATATAATTTTAATTTAGACAAAAAATAAAATTAGAAAAAGAAAAAATCATACAAATAAAAACAAATTTTAACAAATTTAAGATAGAATATAATAAACAATACGTTAAAATAAAAAAAAAAATAAAAAATTGGATAGAAAATCAAGAAAATAAAAATACAAAAACAAATGAAATTATACCAAAAAATAATTATATTACAATAGACGTAGGTGGTACTTTACAAATTATTTCACAAAAAATATTATTAAAATTCCCAAATTCAGTTTTAGGAGCAATATTTAATAATCATATAAAAGTACCAAAAAGAAAAGGAAATATATTTATTGATAGAGATCCCAAAAATTTTTCATTAATGTATTATTATCTTTCAAATTTAACATTACCAAACTTTTCAAATTTAACAGAAGAAAAAGATTTTTTTGAAGAATTATCTTTTTGGAAAATTCCAATAAAACAATCAAAAACTCAATTTAAATTTGATAATAAATGGTGTTCTCCATATTTAACAATAGAAAAATCACAAACAATAATAAAAAAAAATTCTTCTGAACATGGAATTGTATTTTTAAAACCAAAAATGAACATATTTAATTCATATGTAGAATTTAAAATAGATTTATCAATACCTTGTAAAAATAAAAACCATTTATATATTGGATTAGTTGATGAAACAAAATATAAAAAAAGTTACTTAGAATCAACTTTATGGAAAGATTCTCCTTGTTCTTTTTATTGGGATGCTTGGAGTGGAAAATTAATAAAAATTGATGAAAATGGAAATCAAATTTTATGTAAAAATGGTTATGGTTGTGAATTTAATGAAAATGAAATTAAATATGCTATTGAATATAATCAAATAAATAGAACTGTTTCTTTTTATAGAAATGATGTTAATTTAGGTATTGCTTTTCATAATGTTCAACCTAATTTAACTCCTTCTATTGATATTTGGTTTGAATGTGGAAAAATTCAAATTACTAATTCTAAGGAAGCTAATGTTAAAATTTACTTATAATGTTTTTTTTTTTTGATATTATCTCTTTTTATATATAATGAAAAAGGTAAATATTAAAAAAATTAAATTTTTATAATTTTTATTTTTATTTTTTTTTAATTTTTTATATTGTTTTTTATAAATATGAATTTTGACAATTTCAGTAATAATGAATTAGGTAATTTATTTGTATGTGATTTTTGTGGTAAAAGTTATCATAATAAGGTAAATTATAAAAATCATTTAAAAATTCATAATAAAAATTGTTTGTATTGTTCTTATCTAGGTTGTTTTCAAAAATTTAATAATAAATATAATAAAGAAAATCATGAAAGAATTTTTCATCAACAATTATTTAATAAGAATTCAAATACAATAAAAAATACAATAAATAGAATAATTGATGACTTTAATCCACATATTATTGATTATTCAAAACTTGGAATTACAATTTTAAACAAATTTTAAGATATATGAATTATTAAAAAAAATATAAATTAATATTTGATATTAATAATTTTATTTTTTTGTAGAGAATATAAATAATTAATGATATTATCCCTAAATTAGGAGTATATAAAATAAATAGTTGTTAAACAATATATAAAAGAATAAATTTATAATAAATAAAAAATATAAAGGTTCAATTAATGAATTTTCATTTAACATAAATATAAATTTTAAAAAAATAAATCCTTTTATTAAAATGTTTATTAAAAAATAATAAAAATTTTAATAATTTTTTATCAAAATGAAATAAATAATTTTTTTAATTTAAAAAATAAAATCTATATTAAAATATAATAAATAAAGAAAAAAAATTGTAAATATATGAATTATTATTTAATTATTAAATCATAAAATTTAAATAATTTAGTTTTTATTATTTCCTTCTTTAATATCATTTTTTCTATTTATGATAACTTCTCTCATTCTTTTAACTTCTTTACTTCCTTTATATTCAGAATCTTTCATTGCAATAATTTCAGTAATACTCTCCCAAGGATTTATTTTTCCTTCTTTTGCTAATTTTTTATTTTCTAATATTTCATTTTCTTTTTTAATATTTTCTGCTTTTCTTTTTTCAATTTCTTCAAGTCTTTTATTCTCAAAATCATTTAAAAATTCAACTGCTTTTTGTCTTAATTCTTCTTTTTTTTTTAATTCAAATTCCATTTTTTCTTTAATTTTATTCCTTCTTTCATTTTCTTCTTTTTGTCTTTCTTCTATTCTTTTTTGTTCTTCTTCATCAAGAATATTAGTATTCATATCCATCATATTTAAATTATTATCTAATATTGGATTATTAAATTCATTTATTTGATTCATATCAGAATTCATTTGTGTTTGATAATCATTCATTGGAATAAAATTATTTTGATTTTGATTATCCATTTGAATATTTGTCTCTTTTATTTCAGCATTCTCAGCCTCTACGAAGTCATCACTCATTTAAATATTTTATATATATTTTTTATCATTAATATTAATTAAATAAATTATTTTTTTTTTTTAAAAATTAACAAAATAAAACAATAACACAACAACAAAAAACTATATAAAAAAAATTAAATAACAAATCTTTTATTTTAAAAAAAAAAACAATAAAAATAAGATATTTTTAAATAAAAAAAAACAAAGAAACAAAAAATTACTTTTTAATAGAACTAGTTTTTTTTTTACTGGAAGTATTAATTTCATTAGTAGTAGAACTAATATTAACATCAACATTATCCCCAGAAATTCTTTTTTGAGGTTTAATAAAAGAAACAACTAAAGTTTCCATTTTTCTTTGAGTTTTATAATCAACATAAGTAGTATCATTAATTTTAACATCAGAAAATCCTGCTAAAAGTGCATTTGCTTCTAATTGTTTAGCATCATAAAATTGCAGAACTGCAACTGGTTGATAAACAATTATTTCTATTTGAGCATCTGATTTTAATTTACCATATAAATTTAATAAAATATATGGTGTTATGTCATCTACATTTGTATTTTTTATTGATACTCTTGAATATTGATTTGATGATAGTGATTTTATCATATTTAAATGTGATGGATGAATATATGATATGTTGTCTAAATCTTTATATGTGTCTTCAGAATCTATTATTAATTCATATTCGGTTTTTGGAAGTTTTGATATTGGTTCTTTTGGTTTTTGATTTGAACGACGTGACATTTTTTTATTTTAATTTTGAGTTTTTATTTTTTTTAAATTTTAAATTTTTTTTTATTATATTTATTTATAATAAATATATAAATTTTTTTTGATTTTTTTTTTGATTAATAACTTTTTGAATGATACATTTTTTATTTTTTGTTTTTTATTAAATGATTTTGATAATTGTTTTTTAAAAATTATAAAAATTATTTTTTGTTACTTTTTTTGGATAATATTTTGAATAATAATGCTTTATTGTTTTATATTTTTGTTCATTATTTCCATCTAAATCACTTAAACTTCTAAAATGTGGACTAACTAAATTATATTTTTTATATATATTTTTAAAATTATTAATCTCATATCTAATTTTTTGTTCTTTTAAATTTATAATAGGTCTATTATTAAAGAGGTTATTAAATGAAATTTTTTCTTTTATTTCATTAGAAATAGTATTAACCATATTTATTAATTTAATACTTTTATCTCTTCTATTATTTAAAATTTTATCTAAACTCCTTTTAAGAAATTTTTGTTTATCTTCAAATCTTCTACTATAACTATTAGATGGAGTAATTGAATTATAATCAAAATCAACACTAAAATAAGAGTTTGCAGGTTTAATTTTTGAATTTCCTTCTGTTGTATTTAATCCTTCATTTCTTTTTTTTGTATGAAATAGATCATTTGAATTATTAAACATATTATTAACCATATTTTCTAAATATGAATATTTAGCAGGTTGCTTTTTTTTATATTTTAATTTATAGTTTATATTATCCTTTGAAATTATTAAATTATACATATTTGGGGTTATTAATATTCTATGAGAATTTGAATTTTTATTTGTTTTATTATTATTTCTGCTTTCTTTTAAATATTTTGATATAGTTAACGATGACATTATGCTATTATTTTTTTATTTCTGAAAATTAATTCATTTTTTTAAATTTTTTTTATTTTTTTTTTTAAAAATAAATTATAATGTTTTTAAAAACATTTAAATAAATAAAATTAGTCTTTACCAAATAAAAATAATTAACTATTTGCTATATAATATTATTAATATAAAATATTGATAAAATAATAGATAATATACTCTATAAAATAATGTGTTGTTAATTTTTTACAATTTAAATTTTATTTTAAAAATAAAGTTGTTTTTATGTTATATTTTTTATTATTATAATATATTTTATTTTTAAATATTTTTAAATAATATGATAAATAGTAATTGTGATTCAATATATGAAGATGCAAATAGTAAAATAGATCCAAAATTTTTTGATGATAGTATTTATGAAAACGAAAATAAATATCAAGATAATAATAATATTTCATTGCAAGAAACAATTAATAATAGTAGTAAAGTTTATAAAACACCATATAGATTAAAACATAATATTAAACCTAAAATTGAAATTCCTAGAAGTAATTCAACAAATGGAAGAGGAGGAAATTATCCATATACTCCACCTATTTCATATCATGATAATCAAGTTGAAAAAGGATGTTGTAAAGATAATAATTATTGCATTATTTTTTAAGAAATTGATTTTTTTGTATAAAATAATAAATAAATTATAATTGTTCATATAATTTTTTTTAATAATAAAATATTTTTTCATATAACAATAATTTAAAAAATTACTTTTTTTAAACTTTTGTATTTTTATAATAACTATTAAATATTAATATAAATATTATTTTAAATTAAAATCATCATTTGAAATAAACATAACAGCACTAATCATATTTCTTAAAACTTTACTTTCTTCTTCTTCAGGAAAAGCATTTAATAAATAATCTTCAATTATATGTAATTCAGCACAAATATTTTTAATATTAATTTGTGTACAAATATAAATATATATTGGTAATTCATCATCCATTGATTTTAATTCACATTTTCCATTATTATTCCCTAAAATAGTATTTCTTAAATCTAATCCTGCACCTAAAATAGTATCAAATTTAATTTTTGGATTTTGTTCATATTCCATTTTATTTACATAATCAATTGTACTTTTATATGGTTTTGAATTTTCACTTTTTTTTGATTTTTCATATTCATTTAAACATTTAAATGGTTCTTTTACTTCTAAATAATCCATTATTTTTTCTATTGATAATTTTTCATTTATTAATTCTTTTTTTGCTAAATATTTTTTATTATCTTCATCATATTTACTTGAATATAAATCATATAATTGAAAATATAATTTATTAAAAATAAACTTTTCAATTGCTGGTTTTGCAAATTTATATGTATTTTCAGCTCCATTTTTATTAAAATAATTATTAAATGTATCCTCACATGAATTAATCATTGATATAATTTCTTTCATTTGTTGAGGAAGTAAATTTTTACTTTGTTCAATATCATTATTTTTAATTTTAAAATCATTAATAAATATAGTAACACTTTTTCCTAATTCATAATTTTCTTGTGTTAAAATTTTATATATTTCATAATAATTTGTAGCTTCTTTATTTATTGTTTCTAACATTGTAGCATTCTCATTTATATAATTTGAACCCATCATTTTATTTATTTCATGATTTTGTTCTGTAAAAGAATTATTTAATGTTGTTTCTAAACTATTAAAATATCCTTCTGCTTTTCTAATTATTTTTATATCTTTTGATATTTTTGTAAATTTTTTTAAAAAATTAAGAATTAAATTCTCACCATCAATTTGTGATCCTGTTATTTCTTTTAATTCAACTAATCTATCATATCTATTTTCTAAAAATTTAATAGTAATTTGAATAGTAGTTAATTCATTTTTATTATTCCAAAAAGCTTGGCAAAAATTTTTAAAAACATTTTTTTCTTTTTTAACAACACAAAAAGAATTTTGAGAAGGTTCTCCAGAAATATGTGTACCTAAACTTAACATAACTTCTTTTAATTTATCTCTTAATTGTTCATCACTTAAAGTTACATCAATATTTACTAAAACAAAAGGAAGAATAACATCTTCTGTCATATATTCTAATAATTTAAATTATTTATTTTAATTAATAAAATTATTTAAATAAAATTTTTTCTATTTTTATATAAAAAATATAAAGCTATTCCACTTCCAAAAAACATTGTTGTATGAAACATCATTGACCAAAAATTATTTCTTTTTTTTTTCATTGTTTCATTTACTAAATTTTCTTTGTAATTTTGAATTATTTTATTTTCTTTTTTTTTACTTTTTTTATAAAAATTTTTTAAAAATATATTTTTCTGTTCTTCTTTTTCATTTAATCTATTTATTATATCTGAATATTTATCTACAATTTCTTTATTAAATAAATGTTTCATTTGTTCTGCATAATATTTTGCATCTGAAAGATCATCTAAAGATAAATAATTTGATATTAATCTTGCATATGATTTATCAAATTTATTATCTACATTTTCAATAATATATTTATCAATTTCAATTGATGGAACATATTTTTTTTGTTTTAATAACATTTGACTTTTATTTGATAAAATTAATTTTTTTAGATTTACTACTTGTTGAAGTATATTTGTATCTTTTTTTGGATTATCTTCATAATCATATATTATTTTTATTGCTTTATCATATAATTTTATTGCTTCATCAATATCTTCTTTTATTTTTGCATTTCCTTGTTCTTTTAAAGATAAAATTTCATCTAAAATATTTATTTTATTGTTTTCTTTTATATAATTTGAATAAGAAATATATTCATTTATATCATTAGTATTATTTAAATTAAAAATTTTAGATATGTCATCTTTCCTTAATTTAATATTTAAATCATTATTTGGAAATTTAATATTACAAGTTTTTGTTTTTTGAAAAATTTTTTCTGTTAATTCATCATTATTATAATCATTAATAGAAGGAATTTTTTCATCCATATTAATTTATTAAATACTAAACAATTCATTATTTTATTGTTGATTCTTATAATAAAATATTTATTTAATTTTTAAACATTAATTAAATGAGTACATCAACATCATCAAATAAAATAATCGATTCATCATTGAAAAAAAAAGTAGATAAAAACTTATTAAAATCATCAAGTGCTTCAATAGTACAAAAATCAAATTATGATAATTATTTATGTAAAATTACTTCATTCCAAAATAAGACAAGAAATAAAAATAATAATTCAAATTTTAAATTATCATCTACTGAAATAGAACAAAAAAATTCTAAAAATAATATTATATTATATAATAATCCAAACAATATATTAGGAAATCAAAAATTAGCAAATAATATAAGTTTTAAAATTATTAATCATAGTAGTAAAAATTCAAATTATATAAATAAAAAATTTGTTAAAACTCTTTATCAAAGAAAAAAATTTGGAGAAATTATTAAAGTAAATACAAATAATACATCAAAAATAACATCAAATACTAAAAATACTTCTAATAATAAGCTTTATAATTCTGAAAAATTAACAAAAAATAATAAGAAATTTAATAATAAAGCAAAAGAAATTGGAAAAACAAAATTGTTTAATTTAAAACATATTGGAGTTACAGTTAATAGTGTAAGACATTCAGTAAAATTAAACAAAGAAAAAAAAGTTAATTATGAATTCGAAAATGAATTATATAAAAACAATACTGAAAATTCTAAAACAGAAAAAAATACTACTCGTTGTTTGAGTAGTAAATTAATTAATAATAAAAATAATATAATTTTAAATAATTTAAATTTTAGTTCATCAAACTCAGTTAAAGATTTATGTAAATTAGAAAAAAAGGAAAGTACTAATAAAGTTACTACAAGTTATAATAATTGTACTACTACTACTCAAAATGAAGTTTTAATTTCTGAAAGAGATTTAGAAGGACCTGAAATTATTCATTTTTCTCTTGTTGAATTAATACAAAAAGGAAATAAAAAAATGTATGATCTTGCAAATCAATTTGAAAATTAATTATAATTGTATATTGTAAATTGTAAAGGAAATTTATATAATAATAATTTTTATTATAATATTAAAATAATAATTTTTTATTTTTTTAATTTAATAAAATATTTTATCAATAAGTCTTTTTAGGATATAATTTTAATTCAAATAATAATATAAGTAGGAATTAATAATATATCTTTTTAAAAAAAACAAAAAATAAATACTTAATTTTCCTAATATTTAATTATATTTACAAATTAAAAAAATATATTTGAATTTAAAGATTTACTTAACAACCATAGACATAATTGTACATTCAGAAGTTACATTATAATACCATAATTCTTTATCATTTTTCATTTCTTTCCCTCCAAAAAACAATCTAATTTTATCATAACTGCATTTAAAATTCTCACTTAAAATTTTTTTTAATTCCCCAATATTTAAATAATTACTTTCTTTAATTTTAATTAAATTTCCTTCTTTCCAAACAAATATTATAATATTTTCAATTTTAGGTTTATTTTTATCTTCTTTAGGTAAATCATATAAAAAAGGATCTTGAATACAATAATTAGGAATTTCATATAAAAAACCTTTTCCATCATAAGTAACATTAATACAATTTTTATAAGGAATAATATCATTTACTTCTAAAAATGCTTTTATATCACTATCATCTGAATCTTTATTTTCACATATTTCTCTTAAAAAATTCCAAATATCAGAATTTCCTTCAATTCTTGTTTCCCAAAATTCATTTCTTCTTTTTTTTAATTCTGATTCTGGAATTTTTGAAATATATGCTTTTATTCTTTTTATTCCTGTTCCTATATATGTGTCATTATCCATTTCTGGAAAATTGAATGAAGGATTTATTCTTGATTGAAGATAGGGTTCAAAATCTCTTTCTCTTGAATTATGTACTCTTTGTTGATTTCTATTACTTGGATTTGATGAAGGTATTGATTGCTTTTCATTACTTGTAGTACATCCCATTTTTTTTTATTTTTTAATTTTTAAGTTTTAAGTTTTTTTTTTATTTATATATTTATATATTTATTATATATTTCAATAATCATAAAAATATCAATTTAACATAAATACACAAATTTTTTTGTATATTCTTACTTACATATTATAATAAGATTGATTATTAGTTTTTTATAAATTCTGTAAATAAATAATAAAATTTTTTCCTCTAAGAAAATACTAATTTTTTATTTATAAAATTAAAAACTAATTTGACATATATTTTCTATAATTAAAATTAATATATGAATTTATAATTCATTTTTTTAATTGATACCTAATTTTTGAAGTATTTTAATCTTGGATGAATTAATTGTTTTTTTTATTTCTTCTTCCCAATTTTCATTTAAAACTGATATAATATTTAAATATTTAAAACATGAATAATTTTTTATTTTTGTTTTTATATTTTTTGATTTATGATGTAATGAATTTTCTAATATATTTGATTTTTCATCATTAAAAGATGAATCATATAAATCATGAGGAATAATAAATATAATATTTGAAAAAAAACATGAATATTTTTTGATTTCTTTATTATTTTGAGGATTGAAATTACTATTCATTTTTAATTAATAATATTTGATATAAAATTTAAAATTAATGTTTTGGGGTAGATTAAAAATATTCATTATTATATATTTTACATTTTTAAAAATAATTGATTTTTTTAAAAGTGATAATATTATCTAATATATAAAAATTATAAAAATTTCTTTCCAATTAATTCTTTATTTTATAAAAATATTTAATAAAATAATACAAGGAAATTTAAACAAAAAAAATGGATGAAGGAATTTCAAATCTTTCTAAAGAATTTATAAGCGCAGTAAATGCTTTATTTCATGGTAAAAATAAAGAAATTCAAATGAAAGCAAATCAATTTATATATGAATTTGATAAAAGACCAGAAAGTTGGGAAGTTTCATATCAAATTCTTTCTACTGACAATTTATCTGATGAAGTATATTTTAATGCAATTCAAATTTTAAAAAATAAAATAAAATATGATTTTGGAAATTATTCTGAAAATAGAGAAATAATAATTAAATTAATAACTTTTTTGATAGAAAAAATTGATAAATTCAAAAATTTAAAACATTATATTTTAATAAATTATTGTCAATGTTTTTCAATGACAATGTTATTTTCAGGAAGTGATTTTACAATATTATTGAAAAAATGTGTTGAAAAATTAAATAATAATGATAACATAATTGATATAATGTCATTATTATTAATTTTTAATTATTTGGCCGATGTATATTTTGACAAAACAATTGTAATTGATGAACATAAAAGAAATGAATTTAAATTAAATTTAAATATTATTGCTAATGATGTTATACAATTTTTAAATAATCTAACTAAAAATATTAAACAAGGAAAAATAAAGGATGAAGGAATTTTAAAAGTGTTAAATTCTGATATTTTAGAAACTTTTACAAATTGGTTAATTTTAAGATTAAATGATGAGATAATTCAAAAATTAAATAATGAATATATTGATATTGTAAATTTTGTTTTTGAAATTAATGAATCAAATATTCAAAAACATACTGATTGTATTTGTAATTTATTAGAAATTTCTTTAGATGAACCTGAAAATGAAAATTTAGGAAAAATATTTTTTTCTAAAATTATGAATTTTAAAGATATATTTTATAAAAATATTAATTTATTAGATTCAGAACAAAGTTCATTTTATGTTGAAATTTTTATAACATTTATTCAAAATAATTTAATGGAAATATTAAATGAAGGTAGATTTGATTTAATTCAATTAGTTGTTGATTTAATAAAAATTTGTCCATCAAGTCAAATATATTTAATTTGTGATTTTTTTATTATTTTTGATCAATTTTTATATGAAAAACAAGTGTCCCCAGAAAATATTATGATACAATTTAAACAAATATTTATTCAATTAATTAAAAATATGATTAATTTAATGACATTTCCATATGATATTTTTAAATTATTGAATGAAAATAAAACAAAAAAAGTAAAACAATATGATGATTATATTAATATAAAAGATTATAGATACTCAATCAAAAATTTTTTAACAAATTTTACAAGAAGTTATACTTTTAATTTTGTATATATAAATATAATTTACCCTGAATTTACAAAAACAGTAGAAAGAATTAAGGAAAATCCAGATAATTTAAATCATTGGTCAAAATTTGAATCAATATTATGTGCTTTAAGTTCAATTGTTGAATTGATAAAAGAAAAAGAATTAGATTCATTAAATGTAATTTTTAATACAATTTTAGATGTTCCTAAAAATTATGTTCAAATTACTAGAACCGTGACAGATATTATTGATCAAATAGATCATTTATTAGGATACAATCAAAATTTATTACAAAATTTATTCAAATATTTAATTGATGGATTAAATAATGAATTAACTTTAAAATATTGTTCAATAAGTGCAAATAATTTATTAAGTAAAAATAAAGAAATTTTGTCAAAAAATAAAAGAGATTTAATTCAATTATATAATGAATCAATTAAAAATAAAGTTTTAGATAATGATAAATATTTATCAATATTTAATGGATTAATAGAAGTAATTTGTTATGGTAATGAAAATGAAGAAGATATTGAAAAAAATTTAGTAAATATCTTTCAACAATGGGTTATATTTTTAATAGAAGCAAAAAATAAATCAATTTTACCAAATTCTGAATTATCACCAAAAGAAATAGAAAGATTAATAGAATTATTAGTTATATTAAAAAATATATCAAGAGCTTCTTTTGAAGGTTTATCAGGAAATAATTTAAATATAATGCAAAAAATTTTTAATGAAATTTGGATTAATTTAAAAACTTTACTTAATAAATTTTCAACTAATAATGATTTAGTAGAAGAAATAATTCAATTAATAAAATATTATATGAGAGGACTTAAAGAAAATTTTATTCCTTTTATTGAAGAATATTTATATTGTTTAATAGAAGGATATAAAATTTCACCTATTTCTTCTTATTTATATGGTTTTGAAGTTTTAATTACAGTATATGGTAATTTTAATAATGATAAAATAAAAAATATGATTAATTTAATGTTTAATGAATTATGTAAAATAACTTTTGCCAATTATATAAGAAATTCAAATGATTTAATGACTAATATTCAATTAGGAGAAGATTTTTTTGGATTAATGTATCGTATTTTAAAAGTTTCACCAATTTTTTTAATTGATAGTGAAATGTTAAATAAAATTTTAACTATATCATTAGAGAATTTATCTATTGAACAAATTCAAATTTCCAAAAATATAATTATATTAATTAATAATTTAATTGATTGTTCTTTTAGTAATATTTTTAATGATATGAAAAAAGAAAATCAAGAAAAATATAATTTTTATTTGAACAAAATACAAAATACAATTCAAGAATTTATTTCACCTTTAATTAAACAAATTTTAAATGTTTTTCTTTTGGCTCCTCCTAATATAATTTATGAAAATATTAGAGATTTAGTTATGAATTTAGTAAGTAGACAACAAAAGTTATGTGTAATATCTTTTAGTGAACATTTAAAAAATTTTCCTAATGATGTTTTAACAAATAAAGAAAAAGAAAATTTTATAAATTTAATTCAAAATTTTCAACTTGAAGAAAAACATTTTGAAGATTATTTAGAAATTTTATATAGAAGATGCCAGAATAAACAAAGAAGAGGTATTGGAAATAAAAAAGATTAAATTAATTTAATTCATGTCATTTAATGATAAATAAATTGTTAACTTATATTATAAACTATTAAATTCAATAAATATTACTTTTATAATTAATATAATTTATTTTTCTTCCTTAAGAGGCAATACTTCTTTATATTCAACATTATATTTATTTTTATCTTTTCTAATTATTAAAATTATTATTGCTATAATTAAAGTTCCCATAATAATACAAATTATTATTGTAACAAGAGATGAATCTTTTGGATTGTTATCATTTGGGCCAGTTAAATTAGTTCCAATAGTAATATCTCCTATTTTATTAATTAAACATTTTTTATCTGAACTGTTGATTTGTTTTATTTCAAATTCACTTGAATTTATATTAAAAAGGTAACAGTATAGAAAATCTTTATTTGATGTATTATATTCTAATCTTAATGATGAATTTTCAGATAATTCTTTATTATATATTATTTCTTTTAAATTTTTGTCTAATAATTTTATTTGTAAAACATTTAATGAAAAATTTTTTGTATCATATTTGAAATATGGATAAGATTCATTCTTATAAAATATAATTAAAATATTCTCAGCATTTGTTTCATTAAATAAAGAGTCCAAATTAAAAGTTATTAAATAATGAATATTATTTGATTTATATGAATAAGTTTCATTTTTATTTTTATTTTCATCCTTTTTAATTAAATTGAATTGATAATTATCATGATAAAAACTTTCATCAAAAATAGTTTTATATTTATAATAATTAATAATATTTTTTTTTAAATTATCATTAATTTTTCCTAAATCATCAGATTTTATAATAAAATTAGATTTATTAAATAATTTAAAACATGAAAAATTCTTTGCAATTCCATATTTAACAATATCAAATAAATTTCCAAAAATTCCTAAAGAAAATATCATATTATTATAAGTTATATATTTTGTTATATTTTCAATATGTGAAATAATTTTATTAAATTCTTCCAATAAAAAAACATCAGGATTATTTGTTAATTCAAAACCTAATTCAGGACTAAAATTACTTGAATTATAATTTTCATTTATTTTTGTAAATCTTTTTCTTTTTAATTCAAAACATTTATCATAACTAGGATAATTTGAACAATTAACCATTGATAAGATTCTTGCAAGATTTATATTATTAATATTACTTTTTTCCATTTCAGAATTTATATAAATTTCTTGGTCAGTTAAATTTAATTTTAAAAATAAATTAAAGTTTACATCATTGATAATTTTTAATGAATGTCTTTTAGAATGAATATTAAAATATCTATCTTTTGAATCATCTTTATCTGGTAAAATAATTGTTTTATTTGTATGAACAAATGTATTTATAATAAATGGTCCTCCTCTTATATTTTCATTCCATTTATCAAAACATAATGTACTTAATTTATATATTTGATTATCAAATGATTGAACATTAAAATATAATGAAATAGAAGTTGAATCTTCCTTAATAATTATTTTTTCATTATCTTTACTTAAATCAAAAGAATCAAATAAATTTATTTCATCTCTATTTGAAATTGTAAAATAACATTTAATATCATTTTTCCCTTTATTAGTTGTAGAAATACTAATTTTATTTGAACTTATTTCATTGATTTTAAATGATATTATATCTTCATTAAGTATATATTCTATTTTTGAATTTATTCTATTTGATGATTTAATTATCATATTTTCCAAGTCTAAATTTTTAAAAATTTTTTCAGTTGTATTAATTTTATTATAAAATTCATCAAACATTTTAATAATATCGTAATTATCATCAAATTCACTTTTACATTGTGGATGAATATGTGTACAAATTTCAACTATTTTACTTTGATAATAAATAATTTCATTTCTATGAATATTTTCACAACTCAAACAACCTTGTTTTTCATAAATATAATTCCCATTAAATAAATCATTTTTTATCATATTATCACATAAATTAATAGATAAATCAGTAAATTTTTTTACATTACTCCATTCTTCAAATTCTATTTTAAAACATTGAGGAAAAAATTTTTTTTTTGATTCATTTTTATAATTACCTAAATCTATTGAAATATAATTTGAATAATCACCTACTCCCATATTATCTATATAACATGTATAATGATATTCTTCATTTTTATATAAATTATCAAAATTAATTGAAAAAGGTGTTTTTTCTGAAAAAAAAGATTTACTTTGTCTATCTGATGATTTATATGATCTTGTTGAACATAATATATAAAATGAATTAATATCAGTTTTTGATATTGTTATTAACTCATTATTTCTTTTTACTTTTGATTTTAACTCTTTTATATCAAAAACATTTTTTTCTAAATCATTATATTCAAAAGTGTCATTTAAAAAGTTAAAACATTCTACTAAAGTTTTATCTCTAAATTTAACTTTATATTTATGATTTTTTATATTTGGATTATAAATCCAATTATAATAGATATAATTATTTTTTAAATAATATTCTTTTACATATGAACCAGTATCATTTGAATTAGTATTTTCAAATATTAAATCTAATTTATCAATATTATCATTATCTAAATTTAATGTTATCATATCATATGAATTATTCAAAAGTTGTTTACGATAATTTAATTTAATATTATTTTTATCTTTATTAAATGACACATTTAAAATATCTAATGAAATATTTGATTCAGATAAAATTAAAGGAACTGTATAATTTGTGTCAATTTTTAAATTATTTGAACATTGAATTCCAATATGAAACTTATATTCTAATGATTTAAATGTATCAATTATAATTTCCTTTTCTTTCATTAAAATAAAATTTGTATGATCATTTAAAGTTAAAATTGCAGTTGCTCTTTCTTCAAATACATTATCTGTATTTAAATATAAAATGATTTCATAATATATTCCTTTATTAATTTTAAATATTTCTTCACCAGAAGATGATTTAAATTTTCCTATCCATTTTGATAAAATAAATCTTTTTATTAAAAATATAAAAATGAAAAATACTTTCATTATTATTTAAATAATATATTTAATAATTAATTTAAAAATATAATGATATTCTTTATTATAACATATATATTTT
>JAEEGK010014073.1_pt1 | contig 17921 bp, 10 predicted proteins | sample 8958771 | NCBI WGS metagenome assembly JAEEGK01 (sample SAMN16246547, study PRJNA631951) | gut metagenome | biome: gut microbiome; feature: rumen; material: SC-attached | host: Bos | place: Iran: Karaj | collected 2018-10
ATTGGGCTGGTGCCAATAGCCCTGGTTTTGCCCCAGATGTCACCAGTTATGACTATGATGCACCCATCAATGAATACGGACATCCTACAGAGAAATACTACAAGTTACGCAGTGTACTTCAGAAGTACAGTACGACACCCTTGCCGCAGGAACCCAAGGCTGCTGCAGCACTCATCAGTATCCCAAAATTTGAAATGAAGGAGTATGCCCCTCTGATCCTGGGTGCCGACAGTGTTGTGATGGATTCTCCCCTGCTCACGATGGAAGAGATGGATATGGGGTGGGGGACGATGGTCTATGTCACCAGTCTGCCTGAGGTGGAAACCCCGAGTGTGCTCACGCTCGACGAGGGGCATGACTATGCACAGGTGTATATTGATGACAAGTTGGTTGGCAGTATCGACCGTGTGCAGCATGAGAAGAGCCTTCAGCTACCACCGGTGCATAAGGGTCAGGAACTGAAAATCGTCGTTGAGGCGATGGGACGTATCAACTTTGGACGAGCCATCAAGGACTATAAGGGAATAACCGAGCGGGTGACGCTTTCTGCAGAGGTCGACGGCAACGAGGTGACATGGAATCTGAAACGCTGGACGATGCTCTCCATTCCCGATGACTATCAGGCGGCTGCACGTGCCATGACCTCAGCCCAGAGTCCCGGTGAGGGAGCCCCAGCGTTGAGTGGTCCTGGTTACTATCGTGGCTATTTCAAGCTCAGGAAATGTGGTGATACCTTCTTGGTGATGGAATCCTTCGGGAAAGGACAGGTCTATGTGAATGGTTATCCCATAGGCCGTTTCTGGAATATCGGGCCTCAACAGACACTTTATGTGCCAGGCTGCTGGCTTAAGAAGGGTAAGAACGAAGTGGTCGTGCTGGACGTGATAGGTCCTTCCTCTTCGTCGCTAGAGCTTTTTGCGATGGACCACCCTGTACTCGACAAGCTGAATGTCAAGGCCTCTGTGGCACATAACAACCCTCAAGACCAACCTTATCTTACTTCGCTGACGCCTGTATCGTCAGGCTCTTTCCAGTCAGGCAATGGTTGGCAGATGGTGAAGTTTGAAAAGCCTGTCACAGGACGATATGTGACCCTGCAGGCGCTCTCTACACACGACGGTAAGGGTGAGGTCTGCATCGCAGAGGTGTATGCCCGAGGTGTTGACGGGCAACGACTCTCTCGTGAGCCTTGGACGGTGAAATATGCTGACAGCGAGGAACTGCAGCGAGGTAATTATGGTGCAGAGAAGACCTTTGATCTGCAGGAGTCCACCTATTGGCGAACAGCCCGTAAGAGTGAGCTGCCGCATGTGATGGTCATCGACCTTGGTGATGTTCAGCAGCTCTCAGGTTTCGACTACCTGCCTCGTGCAGAACAAGGTGCACCAGGCAGCATCAAAGACTATAAAATCTTCGTCTGGTAACAAAAAAAACGGCAGAAGTTTCGAAGACTCTGCCGATTTTTCTTTTTGGTATTTTTGTTTACAAGAGCTGATCTTGTTCGATATCCTTGAAATACTTGTAAGTGCTCACCTTCAGCTCGTCTGCAGCATCCTCGTCGCTGACGATGATACCGTGCTCGTGCATCTGGAGGGCAGAGATGGTCCACATGTGACAGACTGCACCCTCGACAGCTGCCTGAAGAGCGCGAGCCTTACCATGACCATTCACCAGAATCATTACCTCGCGAGCTGCCATTACAGTGCCTACACCTACTGTGAGTGCGTGAGCAGGAACATTCTCTGGATTGCCACCGAAGAAACGGCTGTTGGCAATGCGGGTGTCTGTGGTGAGGGTCTTCATACGTGTCTTTGAACTCAGTGAAGAGCCCGGCTCGTTGAAGGCGATATGACCATCAGGACCAATACCGCCAATGAACAGGTCGATACCACCGGCCTCAGCAATCATCTCCTCGTAATGCTTGCACTCAGCTACGAGGTCAGGGGCATTACCATTGAGGATGTGGATGTTTTCCGCCGGACAGTCGATGTGGTCGAAGAGGTTACGGGCCATGAAGGCATGATAGCTCTCAGGATGGGTCTCTGGCAGACCGACATACTCGTCCATATTGAAGGTGATGACATTCTTGAAAGACACTTTTCCAGTGCGGTTAGCCTCTACCAGGGCATTATACATACCTACAGGAGAAGAACCCGTAGGAAGTCCCAGTACGAACTTGTGGTCGGGTGTGGGGTTGAACTCATTGATGCGTTTAATCACGTGATCGGCTGCCCACTTTGACAGCTTCTGATAATCTGACTGAATTATTACTCTCATAATGATTTGTTTTTGGTTCGTTAAAACTATGCTGCAAAAGTACAAAAAAATCTGTTTTCTCCATCATTTTTGCCAAATTTTTTAAGAAAAAAATATTAATCTGTGTTAATCCGTGAAATCTGTGGCGGAAAATGAGTATCTTTGCAGTCTATATGAAGGAATTTGTAATCTCTGAAGCAAAGGCTGAAACTGCTGTGTTGGTGGGACTCATTACCAAGGAGCAGGATGAGGCTAAAACTAAAGAATATCTCGACGAACTCGAGTTCCTGGCTGATACAGCTGGAGCAGTGACGGTGAAACGGTTTACTCAAAAGGTGGGCGGACCGAGTCAAACGACTTATGTGGGTAGTGGCAAGCTGCAGGAAATCAGACAATACATCAAACAATGCCAGGACGCTTACGATGATTGGGTAGATGCCCAGGATGCCTCGCTGTGGGCTCAGGGCCTGCTCGATGAGTCGAAGGCACCGCAACCTGTGGGAATGGTGATTTTCGACGATGAGCTCTCTGCCAAGCAGATGCGTAATATCGAGAAGGAACTGCAGGTGAAGATCCTTGATCGCACCTCTCTTATATTAGATATTTTCGCCATGCGTGCCCAGACTGCTGAGGCGAAGGCTCAGGTAGAACTGGCCCAGCATCGCTATATGTTGCCCAGACTGCAGCGACTTTGGACGCACTTGGAACGTCAGGGAGGTGGTTCTGGTTCTGGTGGCGGAAAGGGTTCTGTAGGACTCCGTGGACCAGGTGAAACCCAGTTGGAGATGGACCGTCGTATCATCCTCCAGCGTATCACCTTATTGAAACAGCGTCTGGCTGAGATTGACAAGCAGAAGACCACGCAAAGGAAGAATCGTGGCCGTTTGATCCGTGTGGCACTCGTGGGGTATACCAATGTGGGTAAATCCACCATGATGAACCTCTTGGCCAAAAGCGAGGTGTTTGCTGAAAACAAGCTCTTTGCCACCCTCGATACCACAGTGCGTAAGATGACCATCGATAACCTGCCTTTCCTTCTGGCAGATACTGTCGGGTTTATCCGGAAGTTGCCCTCTGACTTAGTGGAGAGTTTCAAGAGCACCCTCGATGAGGTTCGTGAGGCTGATCTGCTGGTGCATGTGGTGGATATCTCGCATCCAGACTTCGAAGAGCAGATCCGGGTGGTGGAAAATACCCTGAAGGAACTAGGATGTGCTGAGACGCCTGCGATGATCGTCTTCAACAAGATTGATGCTTATACCTGGGTGCCGAAGGAGGAAGACGACCTGACGCCAGAGACGAAAGAGAACATCACGCTCGATGACCTGAAGAAGACCTGGATGGGAAGAATGGTCAATGGTCAATGGTCAATGTTCAATGGCTATCTGGAGTGTCTGTTTATAAGTGCCAAACAAAAAGAAAATATCGACGAGCTTCGCGACGTACTTTACAAGCGTGTACGCGAGTTGCACGTCCAGAAATATCCATATAACGATTTTTTATATCAAGATTATGAGTAATTACAGACAACTGACACAAACCGAAATTGAGATTTTGGAGAACAATGTCTGCTGGGCAGAGGACTGGCAGCGCGTGATGGTGGCCGAGGGCTTTAAACCTTACAATTTCCACCGTGTAATATTTTATGGCGATATCCGCCTGGGTGAGTTCAATAAACGGGTGGAAGTCGCAAAGGGATTCTTCAAACATTCCGGCATCAACGACACAACCCTGCGTAATGTCTCTGTGGGTAATGACTGCCTGATTGAGAAGGTCGGTAATTATATCAATAATTATACCATCGGCAATGACTGTTATATTTCTAATATATGTACCCTTGAGACCACTGACGATGCCACGTACGGTGAGGGCTCGACGATTTCAGTCCTGAACGAGATGGGTGATGGCAACGTGACCATCTTCCGCGAGTTGAACAGTCAGATTGCGGCCTTTATGGTGAAGCACGATCGCGACAAGCAGTTGAAGAAAGCCCTCCAGCAGATGATTGAGGACGAGTTGCGTGTGAATCGTCCGGATCGCGGCTACATCGGCAATAATGTGAAGATTATCAATGCGAAGGATATCACCAATACCATCATCAAGGGTGACTGTGAGATCAGTGGTGCAGCCCGTCTTTCTGAGTGTACCGTGATGAGTTCGATGGATGCTCCTGTATTCATCGGAACAGGTGTAATCTGTGAGAACTCGATTATCTGCGACGGATGCTCTATCAATAACAGTGTGAAGATGCAGGACTGTTTCGTGGGTGAGGCCTGTCAGATCACGAATGGTTTCACGGCAGAGGCCAGTCTCTTCTTTGCCAACTCGTTTATGGCCAATGGTGAGGCTTGTGCTGCCTTCTGCGGCCCGTTCTGTGCAAGCCACCACAAAAGCTCACTGCTGATTGGTGGAGAGTTCTCGTTCTATAACGCAGGTTCTAACACGAACTTCTCGAACCACGCCTATAAGATGGGACCTTTGCATTACGGTACCCTTGAGCGTGGTACGAAGACCGCTTCTGGCTCTTATATCCTGATGCCGGCTACGATAGGTGCTTTCTCAGTTTGTTTCGGTAAACTGATGCACCATCCTGATACGCGTAACCTGCCTTTCAGCTATTTGATGGCTTATGGTGAGGACTGTTATCTGGTGCCAGGACGTAACATCACGACAGTGGGACTCTATCGTGACATCAAGAAGTGGCCGAAGCGTGACAAGCGTTCGAAGCAGTCTCGGAAGAGTATCATCAACTTCGACTGGCTCTCGCCCTTCACTGTGGGAGAGATTATGGAAGGCATCAAGATCCTGAAGGCCTTAAGGGAGGCGAGCGGTGATAATGTGTCGACCTACAACTTCCATGAGTATGTGATCAATGCGTCTTCGCTGAGGAAGGGCTTGAAGTATTATGATATCGCCCTGCGTATCTATATGGGTGCCGTGCTGAAGCGAGCTCAGAAAGAGGGCTTCTTCGGACGTCCGAAGAGTATTGTGGGCAAGGGCCGCTGGACGGATCTCAGTGGACTGCTTCTGCCGGAGAGCGAGGAGTTGCGTATGGTCCGTGATATTAAGAACGGCGATATCGATAATATACAGCAGGTACTTGACCGCTTTGTAGAGATCAATGAAAACTATAGCGATTACCGTTGGTCGTGGTCATACCAGATGATTCTCGACTACTATGGTCTTGAGGAGATTACCGAGGTCGATGTGGAGCGTATCCATGAGGATTATATCAAGGCCCGTCGTGCCTGGATTGCAGAGATCCGTAAGGATGCTGAGAAGGAATATCAGATGGGTGATGTGGAACAGGAGGTCTATGAGGACTTCCTCTCGAAGCTCGATCATGAGATCGATTATGAGAATTGAGTGAACTCAATTCTCGGGAGACAAGGAGACAAGAAAACAAGGAGACAAGACATATGAAAAAATTATTAGTTGTTTTGGGGCTGGCGATGCTCGGAATGAGTGCGCAGGCGAAGGATTACAAGTATGAAACCGTAGATGGCGACCTGATGAAGACACGCATCTACACCTTGGATAACGGACTGAAGGTGTATCTCTCCGTGAATCCGGAGAAACCCCGTATTCAGACGTATATTGCCGTGAGGACGGGTTCGAAGAACGATCCTGCAGAGACCACAGGTCTGGCGCACTATCTGGAACACCTGATGTTCAAGGGCACCAAGCAGTTTGGTACGAATAATCCTGTGGCTGAGGCTCCCTTGCTCGACGAGATTGAAGCCCGCTACGAGGCCTATCGTAAGCTGACGGATCCTGAAGCCCGCAGACAGGCCTATCATGGGATTGATTCTGTCTCGCAGGTGGCTGCACAGTATTTCATTCCTAATGAGTACGACAAGCTGATGGCAGCCATCGGTGCTGAGGGTACGAATGCCTTCACCTCAAACGATGTCACCTGCTATACGGAGGATATCCCCTCGAATGAGATCGAGAACTGGGCCAAGATCCAGAGCGACCGTTTCCAGAATATGGTGATCCGTGGCTTCCATACGGAACTCGAGGCTGTCTATGAGGAATACAACATGTATCTCACAGATGATGGCGATAAGGTATGGAGCGCACTGGGTAAGCTGCTGACGCCTACTCACCCCTATGGTCTGCAGACCACTATAGGTACGCAGGAACACCTGAAGAACCCCTCCATCACGAACATCAAGAACTACTTCAAGAAGTGGTATGTGCCCAACAATGTGGCTGTTTGTATGGCTGGTGACTTCGATATGGACAAGACCATCGCCATCATCGACCAGTATTTCGGCCAGTGGAAGCCTGGTGATGACGTGCGTCAGCCGGTATTCCCTGTACAGAAGCCGTTGACGGCTCCGAAGGATACCTCTGTCATCGGACAACAGGCTGAGGAGATCATTGTGGGATGGTTGGCGAAGAAAGCCTCTGATGCCCAGTGCGATACGTTGAGCGTGATCAGTTCGATGCTGACCAATGGTAAGGCCGGACTCATTGACATCAACCTGAACCAGCAGATGAAGATCCAGGCTGCGCAGGCTTATCTTGAGGACCAACAGGACTATTCGTCCTTCCTGCTCATCGGTATGCCAAAACCTGAACAGTCGTTGGAGGAGGTCCGTAGCCTGATGTTGGCGGAGGTGGAGAATCTGAAGAAGGGTAACTTCTCTGACGACCTCCTGCCGAGTATCGTCAACAATATGGAACTCCAGCGTCAGCGTGCGCTCGACAATAACCAGTGGCGTGTGCGTCAGATGATGGCTTCATTCATCGACGGTACGACGTGGGCCCAACAGACACAGCGTATGGATCGTGTGGCGAAGATGACCAAGGAACAGATTGTGGCCTTTGCCAACCGCTTCTTTACCAACGGCTATGCCACTGTCTTCAAGAAACAGGGAACAGACTCTACCCAGAAGAAGATTGACAAGCCTGCCATTACTCCGATTCCTGCAAACCGTGATATGATGAGTCAGTTCGTGAAGGATATCCAGAATTCGGTTGTAGAACCTATCCAGCCGAAGTTCGTGGACTTCAGTAAGGACCTGACGGTGACGCAGACCAAACAGAAGTTGCCGCTGCTTTATAAGAAGAATGTGGATAACGACCTCTTTACTTTGGTGTATCGTTATGAGTTCGGACAACAGGATGACAACCGTTATGAAATTGCTGCCGATTACCTGAACTACGTAGGAACAGACAAGCTTTCGGCTGCACAGGTGAAGCAGGAGTTCTATAAGATGGCCTGCAACTATTCCGTGAATGTCAATGCCGACAATATGAGTATCACGCTTTCAGGTCTTCAGTCACAGATGCCTAAGGCTATGGAACTGCTGGAGGAAGTGTTGCGTCACTCTAAGGCCGATAAGGATTCCTATGACCAGTATGTGGGTCTGGTGCTGAAGAGTCGTGACGATGCGAAGAAGGATCAGCGCACCAACTTCCAGTATCTGGTGAACTACGCGACCTATGGCCCTCATAATGCCTATCGTGATGTGATGAGTGCCGATCAGTTGCGTCAGACCGATCCTCAGCAGTTGTTGTCATTGCTGGCAAATCTGCCTAACCTGAAGCATACCGTGCTTTATTATGGCAAGCTGTCACCGGAGGAACTCTCGAAGGTGTTGGCTGCTACCCATAAGACCGCTAAGAAACTGGCTGATGTGCCTAAGGGCAAGCCCTATGTACGTCAGGAGGCAACGTCGAATGAGATCCTGATAGCACCTTATGATGCCAAGAATATCTATATGATGATGTATCATAACGAAGGTCGCGACTGGAATGCTGAACAGGAGGGTGTTGTGGACCTCTTCAACGAGTACTATGGCGGAGGTATGAACGGTATCGTCTTCCAGGAGATGCGTGAGGCCCGTGGTCTGGCTTACAGTGCTTCAGCGCGTTACAATACGCCGGCCAAGAAGGATGAGAAGGAGTTCTATCAGACCTATATCATCACGCAGAACGATAAGATGATGGATGCCGTGAATCATTTCCATGTGATTCTGAATGAGATGCCTGCCAGTGAGACGGCTTTCAACATTGCGAAGGATGCCGCCACGAAGCAGCTCGCCAGCCTCCGCACTACGAAGTTTGGTGTCATCAGTGCTTATCTCGTGGCCCAGCGTAAGGGCATCGACTACGACCTGAACGAGAAGGTCTACAATGCACTGCCCGCTCTGAAGTTGCAGGATATCGTAGGTTTTGAGAAGCAGTTGATGGCCAACAAGGCTTATCGCTATATCATCCTTGGTGATGAGAAGGAACTCGACATGAAGGCCCTCGAGAAGTTCGGACCCATCAAGCGACTGACGACAGAAGAAATTTTCGGATATTAAACAAATACATTTATGGCTAAGACAGTTGATTTTAAGTACGCCCCGATGTTTCAGGTGGGCGAGGACAAGACGGAGTATCGTCTGTTGAGTAAGGAAGGCGTGACGACCGCCGAGTTTGAAGGAAAGCAGATCGTGAAGGTCTCGAAGGAGGCCCTGACGCTCTTGGCACAGCAGGCCTTCCACGATGTGGAGTTCATGTTGCGTCGCGAACATAATCTCCAGGTGGCCAAGATCCTGAACGATCCTGAGGCCTCAGAGAACGACAAGTATGTGGCTCTGCAGTTCCTGCGCAATGCTGAGGTGGCAGCACGTGGTATCCTGCCGTTCTGTCAGGACACGGGTACGGCCATCATTCATGGTGAGAAGGGTCAGCAGATCTGGACCGGCTTTGAGGATGAAGAGGCCCTGAGTCTGGGTGTGTTCAATACCTTCACCCAGGACAACCTGCGCTACTCGCAGAATGCACCGTTGAACATGTATGATGAGGTGAATACCCGTTGTAACCTCCCTGCCCAGATCGATATCGAGGCTACTGAGGGTGCTGAGTATAAGTTTGTGATGGTGGCCAAGGGTGGTGGTAGTGCCAACAAGACCTACTTCTATCCGATGACCAAGGCTACCATCCAGAACGAGGGAACGCTGATCCCCTTCCTCGTTGAGAAGATGAAGTCGCTGGGTACAGCTGCATGTCCGCCTTATCACATTGCCTTTGTGATTGGTGGTACTTCTGCTGAGAAGAACCTCCTCACTGTGAAACTCGCTTCTATCAAGTTCTATGATGGTCTGCCCACAACCGGTGATGAGACGGGTCGTGCCTTCCGTGATATCGACCTCGAAGAGAAACTCCTCAAGGAGGCTCATAAGATTGGTCTCGGTGCTCAGTTTGGTGGTAAGTATCTGGCTCACGATATCCGTGTGATCCGTCTGCCGCGTCATGGTGCCAGCTGTCCGATTGGTATGGGCGTCAGCTGCTCTGCCGACCGCAATATCAAGGCGAAGATCAATGCCGATGGTATCTGGTTGGAGAAAATGGACTCGAACCCCTCTGAACTGATTCCTGCTGAGTATGCGAAGGCCGGCGAGGGTACCAACACCATTACCATCGACCTGGGCGAGGGTATCGACGCCGTCCGCAAGGAACTCAGCAAGTATCCCGTCTCTACCCGTGTCAACCTGAAGGGAACCATCATCGTGGCTCGCGACATTGCTCACGCCAAACTGAAGGCCCGTCTCGATGCCGGCGAGGGATTGCCCGACTACTTCAAGAAATATCCTGTGCTCTATGCCGGACCTGCCAAGACGCCAGAGGGTTATCCCTGTGGTTCGATGGGTCCCACCACTGCTAACCGTATGGATCCCTACGTGGACGAGTTCCAGGCTAATGGCGCTTCGCTCGTGATGATTGCCAAGGGCAACCGCAGCGATGTTGTCACAGAGGCTTGTAAGAAGTATGGTGGTTTCTATCTGGGCTCTATCGGCGGTGTCGCTGCCGTCCTTTCACAAAGTAGCATCAAGAGCATCGAGTGCGTCGAATATCCTGAACTCGGCATGGAGGCCGTCTGGAAGATTGACGTCGAGGACTTCCCCGCCTTCATCCTCGTCGACGACAAGGGTAACGACTTCTTCAAGACTCTCAAGCCCTGGTGTCCGAAAAAGTAATGTCGGAATAGCGTTATAACGAAATACCGATATACTGTTATGCCGAAATGCCGTTATATATCCCTGTTTCTTCTGCTGTTGCTCGTCTCACTGGCGGCAATGGCAGAAGAAAGTCTTGTACAGCAGGGATGTCGACGGGGCACGCCGCGGCCTTTTACCCGTAGCGCCGCAGTGGTACGACTCCCTGGGGGCGATTTCTACAAGGGCGACCTCCATCAACTGGTGGTGCTGGCTGCCTTTGCCGATCGTACCTTTAAGGACGACGAGACGCAGACGCTCGAACAGTGGGACAAGATATTCAATACCGAGAATTTCTCCGAGGAACCCTTCGTCGGCTCCGTACGCGACTATTTCGTTGCCCAGAGCTACGACCAGTTCCGACCCGTTTTCGACCTCGAATACGTCGTCGTCGATAGTCTCAAGAAATATGCCAGCACACAGAAAGACGACGAGAACTCGCAGTATCTGGTGCAGGACATCATGGACGTGCTCAAGTTGAATACCGACATCGACTGGAGCCTCTACGACTGGAACGGCGACGGATACATCAACCAACTGCTCATCGTCTATGCCGGCAAAGGCAGCAGCTATGGCGGCTTCGGTGGAGGCTACGATGCCATCTGGCCCCATCAGTGGTGGATGAGCAACCATCTGAAAGACCGCAAGCAAGGAGAGTACTGCGACCCCATTCCCGTCACCTATGGCGGTAAGGAGTATAAGGTGGACTGCTACTGCGCTTTGGCAGAACTGACCAGGAATAACGATTACGGTTCTTTCGGCACCATCTGTCATGAATACAGCCACTGTTTCGGATTTCCTGACTTTTACTATGGCTCTTATACTAGTGTTGTTGGTGGATGGGATTTAATGGACAATGGCAACTACAATGGTGGCGGCTATTGTCCTTCAGGCTATTCTTCCCATGAGCGTTGGCTGATGGGGTGGCTGTCGCCTACTGAGTTGAACGAGAGCACTACAGTCATCGACATGCCGCAACTCAGCGAACAGCCTGTTGCTTATCTCGTCCGTAATGATGGGTGGAAGAATGAGTACTACTTTATAGAAAACCGTCAGAAAACGGGTTGGGATGCTGAAATTCCTGGCCATGGTGTGATCGTGTTCCACATTGACTTCGAACCTTCTGTGTGGACGAGTACAAAGATTATGCCCAATAGCTCGTCTAATAAGCGGTATACCATATTCCCAGCCAATAATAATACGTCGACATCGAGTTCGAATGTTTCCAAGTGGGGTTACCCTTATCAGGGTAATGATTCACTTACCAACTTCTCGACACCTAAAGCCAAGCTAAATCATGAGAATATCGATGGTGATTCGCTCATGTCTAAGCCCATCACTAACATGATTGTAACCGATGGCAAGGCTTCCTTCAAGTTTATGCCCTCCTCTGCAACAGCTATTCGTGAACAAAAGAATGCTTATAACAAAGCGACCGTGCTTTATCGCTTTGGTAATTTCAGCATCATTCGTAGCGAGAAAGGGGAAATTAGAAAAGTGATGGAGCGTTCAAAATAATTGTTTTTTTATTTTGTATTTCGCTCGATTTGCACTACCTTTGCAGGTATGAACGAAATGAAGTGGAAAGAGAATGTGATTCTAGTCGATGCAGACTATGTCGACAAGGTGTCATTTGACCTGATTGTGAACTTTGAACGCATGATAGGACGCAGAATTCCTCAAGCTGATATGGCTCAGTGGATAGAGTGCGCAGCACTCGATGGCGGACTACGTGAGGGCGACCATCAGACGCAGGTGGTATTGTTGCATAAGCAGATAAAAATGGAGAACTTCAAACCAGGTGTCTTTGCAGAACTCGATGGTAAGGCTTTTGAAGGACGTTTGGGTGAATTCCTAATCAGTTGTGTCAAGGTGGAAGACCTGACGACGATGGATGATCTCTTTATTGATTCCATGCAGGTGCTTTCGAATGCGGAAGAAGTGAAACGTCTCATTGTAGTGCCCGACGCTGAACATATATATAATAAGGTACGCGAGGGACTACGCCATGCTGATGACGAGAAACGCATAACTGTGTTGGCTATGCAACCTATGGAGGGCGGTAATTTCCGTCAGGAGATATTGGGCTACTCGTTGATGGCAGCACTTGGTATCCGTTCTGAAGAATTAAACAAAATGGCGTAATAACGTCATAACGATATAACGAAATAAAACTATGAGTAGAGTATTAATGATTGGCGCAGGTGGCGTCGCAACAGTGGCAGCATTCAAGATTGCTCAAAATGCTGACGTGTTTACGGAGTTTATGATTGCAAGTCGCAGAAAGACGAAATGCGACAAGATAGTAGAGGATATTCATAAGGCTGGCTATAAGCTGGATATCAAGACGGCTCAGGTGGATGCCGATGATGTGGAGCAGCTGAAGACACTTTTCAACGATTTTAAACCTGAGTTGGTTATCAACCTCGCGCTTCCCTATCAAGACCTTACCATTATGGATGCTTGTTTGGCTTGTGGTTGCAACTATCTTGATACCGCCAACTATGAGCCAAAGGACGAGGCTCACTTTGAGTATTCATGGCAGTGGGCTTATCGCGAGCGCTTCGAAAAGGCTGGACTGACAGCTATTCTGGGTTGCGGTTTCGACCCAGGTGTAACCAGCATCTATACTGCATACGCTGCCAAGCACCACTTCAAGGAGATACAGTATCTGGATATCGTAGACTGTAACGCTGGCGACCACCACAAGGCTTTCGCCACCAACTTCAACCCAGAGATTAACATCCGTGAGATAACCCAGAAGGGTTTGTACTGGGAAAATGGTAAGTGGGTTGAAACTGAGCCTTTGGAGATTCACAAGGATCTTACCTATCCAGAGATCGGTCCTCGCGACAGCTATTTGCTACATCACGAAGAAATCGAGAGTCTGGTTATCAACTACCCCACCATTAAGCGTGCCCGCTTCTGGATGACCTTTGGTCAGCAGTATCTGAAGCACCTCGAAGTGATTCAGAACATTGGCATGAGCCGTATCGACGAGGTGGAGTATGAGGCTCCACTGGCCGATGGCACTGGCACAGCCAAGGTGAAGATTGTGCCTTTGCAGTTCTTGAAAGCCGTGCTGCCTAACCCACAGGATTTGGGCGAGAACTACGAGGGCCAGACCTCCATCGGTTGTCGTATCCGCGGTATTGGTAACGATGGCAAAGAGCACACTTACTACGTATACAACAATTGCTCACATCGTGCCGCTTATGAGGAGACTGGTATGCAGGGTGTAAGTTATACCACTGGTGTACCAGCCATGATTGGTGCTATGATGTTCTGTAAGGGATTGTGGCGTAAGCCTGGTGTTTACAACGTTGAGGAATTCGACCCAGATCCTTTCATGGAACAGCTCAACAAGCAGGGGCTGCCTTGGCATGAGATTCACGATGGCGACTTGGAACTTTAATATCGAAATAATAGAACAATAGATAATAAAGAATTAAGAAAACTATGGCAAAGAAAGAAGAAAAAGAGGAGCAGTTGACCCCTCAACAACAGAAGATGAAAGCTCTGCAGGCTGCTTTGGCAAAGATAGAGAAAGATTTCGGTAAGGGCAGCATTATGAAGATGGGCGAAGAGAAGATTGAAAATGTAGAAGTAATTCCAACGGGTTCAATAGGTCTTAACGCAGCTTTAGGTGTTGGTGGTTATCCCAAGGGACGTATCATTGAAATATTCGGCCCGGAGTCGTCTGGTAAAACCACATTAGCTATCCATGCCATAGCTGAGTGTCAGAAGGCAGGTGGCGTTGCTGCCTTTATCGATGCAGAGCATGCTTTCGATCGTTTCTATGCTGAGAAGCTGGGGGTTGATGTCGACAATCTGTATATCTCTCAGCCCGATAATGGTGAGCAGGCTTTGGAAATTGCTGACCAGCTCATCCGTTCATCAGCCATCGACATTTTAGTGGTTGACTCTGTGGCAGCCCTGACACCTAAGAAGGAGATAGAAGGTGATATGGGCGACTCTGCCGTAGGCCTGCATGCTCGTCTGATGAGTCAGGCATTGCGCAAGCTCACAGGTACTATTGCCAAGACGAATACCACCTGTATATTCATCAACCAGCTTCGTGAGAAGATTGGCGTGATGTTTGGCAATCCAGAGACCACTACTGGTGGTAACGCTCTGAAGTTCTATGCTTCTGTACGCTTGGATATCCGTAAGGTGACTAATATTAAGGATGGCGACAATGTTATTGGCAACCAAGTGCGTGTCAAGGTGATTAAGAACAAAGTGGCTCCTCCATTCCGCAAGGCTGAGTTTGAAATAACCTTTGGCGAGGGCATCTCAAAAGTTGGTGAGATAGTAGACTTGGGCGTTGAGTTCGGAATCATCAAGAAGAGTGGCTCTTGGTTCTCGTATGGTGATACTAAGTTGGCACAGGGCCGTGATGCAGTAAAGGATGTGATGAAAGACAATCCAGAACTTTGTGAGGAGTTGGAAGCAAAGATTATGCAGGCTATTGCTGATAAGGCATAAGAGGATAAACATCATATAAGAAGCGCACCAAGTTTATGACATTTTGTCACGCTTGGTGCGCTTTTTTATTGCTCTCTTAATTATTTATTCGTCTGATGACGTTCTGTCTTTCGCAGGATTGCCAACAAGTCTGCCGTTGTCACTTTTGGTTTTCTTGCCAGAAGAAGCATTGGTCTTGACAGCACGACCTCCGGCCTTGATGACTTTACCCTTAGCATTGAATTGTACTACCAGCAGCACACCATTTGAACGAGTATACAGCCATTCACGTACGCCATTACTGTCAGTTACCTTATTAAATGGCTCACCTACAGCCATCATCACTTCGTCTTCCGACATACCAGGAATCACACGACCTTCACGAATGGCAGTACGTGTCTCAAGACTTGTGTTGCGTAAGGCACCTTCACCCATACCAAAGATGTAGCCGAAATAGTCGTCCTTTGAAGCATCGCGAATGTCCATAAGGTCTTCTTCTTTGAATAGTACATCTTTATAATATATACGACGCGTTTCCGTCTCGCGCAGAGTCAGCGTATAGTAACGACTGTCTTTGACAGGGTTGATTTCGTCAATGATAAAACCTGTGAAACGAGGTACCTTCACATCGCGTACCTTACCTGAACCTTTACTGCTCATACTTGTGGCGATATTCGTGTGAACAGTTTGGTTGAGATAACTCTTGATGTCCTTTGAAACAGCCATTTCACCACCTGTAAAGTCGAACGAACCTTCAAAGAGGAATTTCTCGTTGTCAACGGAGAATTCATCATCACGCAAGCCACTGTTAATCTTCGACATGGCTACATTTTGATAGAACTGGTTGCCATCTTCGTCCTCAACGATAATCTTAACTGGGAACGAACGTGTGCCTACACCAACAGCTTTCACCGTTACAACTTTGTTCTTGGGATAGCGTACCTCCCTAAATCCGTCACCATCATATTCCGTATCTTCACGGAAGAATTCTGTACGTGTCAGAAGAATTTGATTCATTAATAATTCACGGGCTTTGTCAACGTCACCCAGATAAGCCAACGTAGGAACGCCCAACTTGCCAAAGCAATAGTCGTCAAAGGTTCCGTTAGGCAGTTCGTAATAGTAGTTCTTGTTGTCATCCTCGCAAGTGAAGTTGACATGAACACGTCCGTTTGTCATGTCTTGATGACCTTTATATACCATAATCTTATGGCGAAGGCGATTACTACTTACCTCCTTGCCAGTATTGGCATCACAGAAGGTGTTCACCAACATATCATATTTTTCAGGAATTACCATAAAGCGCATACCTTCCTTCCAGTCGCACATACTGCGATAGGGGAAGTTCTTGCCCATAAAATCTGTAGACTCCACCTCTTCTTCCTGAATAGCCCCTTCTGAGGTAACTTTGGCCATTTTTACCACAGGCTTCACACCCTTGGTCTTGACGATATAAGGATTGTTTTGAGCCATAGCAGTCGTTATGGCTACTGACATCCCAATCAGCAAAAACATTCTTTTCATCATGATGTCGATTCACTATTGATCAATAATTATGGTGCAAAGGTATATAAAAAAAATGGAAAAGCAAATTTTATGGCATTAAAAACGTCATAAAATGGAATTTTTTTTTCTGATTATGACAAACTTGTGCCAAAATGGCACGATAAGTGCACGTTTTCAATAATTTGGCACATGCTTTGCTAATGGCTTAATGACATGTTGTGATTATTAACAATAAAAATATAAGAATTATGGGAAAGATTATTGGAATTGACTTAGGAACTACCAACAGCTGCGTTGCCGTATTCGAAGGTAACGAGCCAGTAGTAATCGCCAACAGCGAGGGTAAGCGCACAACTCCTTCAGTCGTTGGTTTTGTTGAGAACGGTGAGCGTAAGATCGGTGACCCTGCCAAGCGTCAGGCCATCACCAACCCGAAGAACACCGTCTATTCTATCAAGCGTTTCATGGGTGAGAACTGGCAGCAGACTGAGAAAGAGATTTCTCGCGTACCTTATACAGTAGTAAATGAGGGCGGTTATCCCCGTGTTGACATCAATGGACGCAAGTACACGCCACAGGAGATTTCTGCTATGGTTCTTCAGAAGATGAAGAAGACCGCTGAGGACTACCTCGGTCAGGAGGTTACTGAGGCTGTCATCACCGTACCTGCTTACTTCTCTGACTCTCAGCGTCAGGCTACTAAGGAGGCTGGCCAGATTGCAGGTCTCGAGGTTAAGCGTATCGTCAACGAGCCTACAGCTGCAGCTTTGGCTTATGGTGTTGACAAGGCCAATAAGGATATGAAGATTGCCGTATTCGACCTCGGTGGTGGTACGTTCGATATCTCTATCCTCGAATTCGGTGGTGGTGTGTTCGAGGTGCTCTCTACCAATGGTGATACTCACCTGGGTGGTGATGACTTCGACCAGGTGATTATCGACTGGCTGGTACAGGAGTTTAAGAACGACGAGGGGGCCGACCTGAAGAGCGACCCAATGGCTATGCAGCGCCTGAAGGAGGCTGCTGAAAAAGCTAAGATAGAGTTGTCATCTTCTACTTCTACAGAGATTAACCTGCCTTACATCATGCCTGTAGGTGGTGTTCCCAAACACTTGGTGAAGACCCTCACGCGTGCCAAGTTCGAACAGTTGGCTCACGACCTCATTCAGGCTTGTCTGGCTCCCTGTCAGAAGGCTATAGCTGACGCACACCTCTCTACCGCTGATATTGACGAGGTGATCCTTGTAGGTGGCTCGAGCCGTATCCCCGCTGTTCAGACATTGGTTAAGAACTACTTTGGCAAAGAGCCTTCAAAGGGCGTAAATCCTGACGAGGTGGTAGCCGTTGGTGCTTCTATCCAGGGTGCTATCCTGAACAAGGAAGGTGGCGTAGGCGACATCGTACTGCTCGATGTTACTCCTCTGACACTGGGTATCGAGACGATGGGTGGTGTCATGACCAAGCTGATTGAGGCCAACACAACCATTCCTTGCAAGAAGAGCGAAGTATTCTCTACCGCAGCTGACAATCAGACAGAGGTAACCATCCGCGTACTGCAGGGTGAACGTCCTATGGCTAATCAGAATAAGCAGCTGGGTATCTTCAACCTGACAGGTATTGCCCCTGCCCGTCGTGGTATTCCTCAGATCGAGGTAACCTTCGATATCGACGCCAACGGTATCCTCAAGGTTTCTG
>JAEEGK010014076.1_pt1 | contig 17919 bp, 17 predicted proteins | sample 8958771 | NCBI WGS metagenome assembly JAEEGK01 (sample SAMN16246547, study PRJNA631951) | gut metagenome | biome: gut microbiome; feature: rumen; material: SC-attached | host: Bos | place: Iran: Karaj | collected 2018-10
CCGCAGACCAAGACCGTGGATACCGTCTTGTCGAAGGTGACCATGATGGCCACCGGCGGCATCGGTACCGTTTACGGCAACACTACCAACCCCACCGTGGCTACCGGCGACGGCATCGCCATGGTGTATCGCGCCAAGGGGGCGGTGCGCGGCATGGAGTTCGTGCAGTTCCACCCCACCTCGCTCTACAATCCCAGCGAGCGCCCCTCGTTCCTGATTACGGAGGCCATGCGCGGCGCCGGCGCGGTGCTCAAGAACAAAGACGGCGAGAGCTTCATGGCCAAGTACGACCCGCGCGGCTCGCTCGCCCCCCGCGACATTGTGGCCCGTGCCATCGACAACGAAATGAAAACCAAGGGTGTGGACCATGTCTATCTCGACACCACCCTCATCAAAAAAGAGGAGATGTTCGCCCATTTCCCCAACATCTACGCCAAATGTCTCAGCATCGGCATCGACCCCACCAAGGAGATGATTCCCGTGGTGCCCGCCGCCCACTACTCCTGCGGCGGCATCCAGGTGGATGAGTGGGGACGCTCCACCATCCGCAATTTATATGCCTCCGGCGAGTGCGCATCCACCGGTCTGCACGGAGCCAACCGTTTGGCTTCCAACTCGTTGCTCGAAGCGTTGGTCTTTTCTGACCGTGCCTGCCGCAATGCGGTGGAGTGTATCGGCAATATCGACTTCTGCGATGCCGTTCCCGACTGGGACACCGAGGGTACCGTGCTCAACGAAGAGATGGTGCTCATCACGCAGTCGGTGAAGGAGGTACAGACCATCATGTCGAGCTATGTGGGCATTGTGCGCTCCAACCTGCGCCTGCAACGCGCCTTCGACCGTCTTGACATCCTTTACCGCGAGACCGAGGAGCTGTACAAGAAATCGGTGCTGATACCCGAGATTTGCGAGCTGCGCAACATCATCAACGTGGGCTACCTGATCATTCGGAATGCCATGGACCGCAAGGAGAGCCGCGGCCTGCACTACTCGCTCGACTATCCCGAGCACCGCGATGTGAACCCCGTTACGGAGGACAAATTGTAATATTGATTTTCCCACCCAAAATATCGGATATGACGCAAGAGACTTTTATTCACGAGACTGCTGTTGTTGACGAGGGTTGCCGCATTGGAGCGGGCAGCAAGGTTTGGCATTTTTCGCATCTGATGAGCGGTGCGGTGCTGGGCGAGAATTGCAACATCGGGCAGAATGTGTTCATCGCTTCGGGCGTGGTGTTGGGCAATGGGGTGAAGGTGCAGAACAACGTCTCGATTTACGAGGGGGTGACCTGCGAGGATGAGGTGTTTTTGGGTCCTTCGATGGTATTCACGAATGTGGTGAATCCGCGTAGCAGTGTGTGTCGGAAGGATGCGTTTGCGCCCACCCATGTGGGACGTGGTGCCACGATAGGGGCCAATGCCACAGTGGTTTGCGGGCACAACATCGGGGCATACGCGCTGGTGGGTGCCGGCGCGGTGGTGACGAAAGACGTGCCGCCGTTTGCGCTGGTGGTAGGCAATCCGGCGCGCCAGATGGGCTGGGTGAGCCGCCGAGGCTGCACGCTGGTCTTCGACGAAGCTGGCGAGGCCACCTGTCCCGAGTCGGGCGAAAAGTACCGGCTGGAAAATGGGGAGGTTCGCTGCGAAAGGAGTTAAGTTTTTGTTTTTCGTAAAAGGGTTGTAATTATGAAAATTATGTTTTATTTTTGCAGCATAATTTTATAAACGCCTTAATTATGAAAAAATTAGCCCTATTTTTATGCATGTCTGTCGTGTTGATGATGGCGTGCCAAAAAGAAGAACCCACTCCTAACGAGGTGGATGAAACCCATGCTGCTCCCGAGCAGAACTATCCTGCCACAGCGGAGGTGTATTACGATGCAGTGACCGACATCGACGGCAACCATTACGATGCGGTAAAGATTGGCAATCAGATTTGGATGGCCTCCAATTTGCGCACTACCCGTTATGCTGATGGTGAGGCCATTCCCGACATCAATGAGAGCCACGACACGGATAAGCCGTATCGCGACGTTATCAATACCAACATAAAGACCTATGGTTACCTGTACAATTGGCCGGCAGTGATGCATAAGGCCTCCTCCTCCAACGCCAACCCTTCAGGTGTGCAGGGCATCTGCCCCAATGGATGGCACGTGCCGAGCCAAGCTGAATGGGTTGAACTGATACTTTATTGCAGCGACCAGAGCGAATATGTATGCAACATTCACAATGGCAGTGCCAGCGGTATCGGGGAGAACATCGCGAAAGTGCTGGCTGACGACAATGGCTGGGAATGGATCTCTGGAGAATGCGTGGTGGGCAACAACTTCGAAGCCAATAACGTCACTGGATTTTCCGCTCTTCCCGCAGGAAATAAATATCTCGATTCATACATCGGAGAAGATCGTATTGCATACTTTTGGAGTGCCACCGTGGATTGTCCAAAACAATCGGTATGCTTTGAAATCTGGAACAGCTTTCCCAAGGTGGCAGATGCCTGCATAGACAAAGTAACTGCATCCTCAATTCGCTGCGTAAAGAACTGATTTTATCCGTTTCACCCGTATGAAAAATTCCACTCTTCTGCTCTGTACTGTCGCCCTGCTGGTTTGCGGAGGAAGGGCTTTTGCGCAAATTGCGCTGATTCCTCATGCCGTGACCGACATTGATGGGAACACTTATAACGCCGTGCAGATTGGCACACAAGTTTGGACGGCGGAGAATATGCGGGCCAAACGCGATTGTGAGGGAAATGAGTTATACACCTACTGTCCTGATAATAACCCCAAAAATGTTGCCAAGTATGGCTATCTGTACACGTGGCCTGAAGCCAAGAAGGTTTGTCCTGCAGGATGGCATCTGCCCACCAATGAGGAGTGGAAACAGCTTAAAAAGTACGTTATGAGTCAAAAACAGTATGTTTGTGGGGATGACAGTACGAATATTGCAAAGGCTTTGGCATCCCAATCCGGGTGGAAAAGTTGCGAGAGTTCTTACGAATGGGATATCTGCAACAAGCCAGGCAGCAATAATGCCACGGGGTTTAATGCTCTTCCTGCCGGAGACATAGAGGGCCATTTTGGCATCTATGCCCGCTTTTGGACTGCTGGCGATAGCTATGGTACGGTAATCTACCGTTCATTGTATTACGGTGCCGGCGAAGAGTACGGATACTATTATGTTAGCTACAATGCTTTCTCGGTACGGTGTGTGAAAGATTGATTAAAAATTAATAGGTTAGAAGGGAAGATTACTGCATACGCGTAGGAAGAGCCGACAAAATCAGTTAGTTGTATTTGTGAGAATTATGTTGTAATTTTGCCGCCTCATCATCCCTACCTTCTTATGAAAACATCCGCAATGGTTTTCGCCGCCGGCCTCGGCACCCGACTCTATCCGCTCACCAAAGACCGCCCCAAGGCCCTCGTGGAGCTGAACGGCGTGACGCTGCTTGAAACCGTCATCCGCCGCATCACCGATGCCGACATCCACCATATCGTGGTCAACATCCACCATTTCAGCGATTTGATGAAGCAGTTTATCGCCACCCACCCGTTTGATGCGGAGGTGCTGATTTCCGACGAGACCGACCTGCTGCTCGACACCGCCGGCGGACTGAAATTCGCTGAGTCGTTTTTCCAAGGCAGCGATCATATTCTGCTCCATAATGTGGATATTCTTTCCAATATTGATTTGAAAAAACTGATTAACAGTCATTTGCAAAGCGGTGCGTTGGCCACTCTGGCGGTGCGCGAGAGAAAGACTTCGCGCTACCTGCTGTTTGAGCGCGACACGATGCGGCTGTGCGGGTGGGAGAACGTAAAGAGCGGCGAGAAGCGCGTGGAAATTCCCATGCAGCACGAATATCCATTAGGCTTCAGCGGCATCCACGTGGTGCGTCGCGACATCCTCGACCATATCCCGGCCGGACAAAAACTTTCGATGACCCCGCTCTATATCGATCTCGCTGCCCAGTACCCGATACAGGGCTATTTGCACCAGCACGACGACTGGATGGACGTCGGAAAGTACGAGGATGTGGTCAACCTCTTGTCGTAAAATTCTCGTACTTTTGCACTCAAAACAATGATGACTTTTGAATGATTAGCAAGAATAAAATATCAGAACTGAAGAAGCTGTCGCAGAAGAAGTTCCGCGAGGAGCGGGGGCTTTTTGTGGTGGAGGGCACCAAGTCGGCGTGCGACCTCCTCGCTTCGTCGCTGCCCGTAGAGGAACTTTTCGCCACCGAGGCGTGGACGGAGGCCCATCGGGCAGAACTGTCGCACGTGCCCTTCACGGTGGTAACGCCTGCCGAACTGGAGCGCATCACCGCTCTTTCCACCCCGCAGGCTGTGCTGGCCGTGGTGCGCACCCCGCACTTCACAACCGCCGACCTCGACTTCGAGGATGCCCTGCTCGTGCTCGACGGCATCCGCGACCCAGGCAACCTCGGCACCATCCTGCGCACCGCCGACTGGTTCGGCTTCCGGCAGGTGCTCTGCTCCGAGGACTGTGTGGAGTGGACTAACCCGAAGACCGTGCAGGCTACCATGGGGTCGTTCACACGGGTGAAGGTGGTGTATGCCCACCTGCCCGAATGTCTGTCGCAGGTGCAAGGCCGCATTTTTGGCACGTTCATGCAAGGCGATGCGATTCAAGATGTTGATTTTCAAAAGAATGACATTCTGGTAATTGGCAACGAAGGGAAAGGCATCTCGCCGGATGTGGAGCAATGCGTACAGCATCGTATCAGCGTGCCGTTGGTGGAGCGCGGTACCGCTCACGCCGAATCGCTCAATGCCTCCATCGCCGCCTCCATCGTGATGTATGAGTTCAGAAGATAGGGGTAGGGTGGCTTACTAGTGAGAAATGCTGGAGCCAACCTTTGTCAAAAAATCTTTAAAATAATTTCGCATATATGCGAAATATCAAAAAAAGATATTATTTTTGCAGCGTAAAAATAAAACCACAATTACTATGAAAACTGCTACTGCTAAAATTATCGAACAAAGTGAAAAAGTGGGGCTTTACTCCATAAGATTTAATGACAGTGATATAACTGAGTACGAGAAGTTTGTACAGAAATTTATGAGTGATGCAACCTTGAATGAAGATTTTAAAAAAGTGTTTCGTGCTATCAACCGAATTGTGGCTAACGGCGCATTGGAACGCTATTTCAGACCTGAAGGCCATTTTAAGGACAATCTTGCAGCACTACCAATAGATTCTAAAGTATTGCGTTTGTACTGCTTACGAATATCCGACCAGATACTGATAGTGGGGAATGGAGGAGTAAAAACGACAAGGACCTACGAAGAAGATGCAGAATTAAGCGGATATGTAATGGACCTGCAAAAATTTGACCAATTTCTCGCCCAAGAACTGAAAAGTGGTAAAATCAAAATAGAACAGAATGTCATCACAGGCATAGAAAGTGTTTCTTTTGAATTATGAATACAACCCCCAACATTAAAATTTATAGTCCAATCATACAGGAGGCGTATGACAGTATCCCCGACATTGACTGGGCGACCGATGCCATAACGGAAGGTATCGCCAGCCGCATTGATGCGATAATGAAAGAAAAGGGTATCAGTAAAAAAGATTTAGCTGTTCTAACACACCGTCGTCCATCAGATGTCACGAGATGGCTAAGCGGTGGTCATAATTTTACATGCCGGACGATTGCCCTAATAGAGAAAGCTTTAGGGAGTCACATTATAACAATTGTCCAATAATTCCGTATTTTTGCCCCGTAATTAAAAGATTCCATTATGAAAACCCCTCTTTTCACCCTCGTTCTGTTCCTGCTGACCATCAGCAGCTTTGCTCAGGAGTCTTCCTCTGAGCCACCACGCAAAAATGGTGTCACCATCTCCGATACCATTATCGGCCGCAGCCCGTTCCAATGCTATCAATACAACTTTGAATCACCCGACCGAGATTTGGATTACACCCTTATATTGCCCATGCCAGAAAACGACATTGTTGTGTCGAAAATCAGGCGCACACTGCTCGGGGAGGATTATACGGGTAATTATGAGCAACAGTTGCGGGATGAGTATGCTGCCGACAGCGTTGAAGCCGCGTTAAAAGTTCCTGAGGAGGGAGAAAATCCCAAAGCCCCCTTTGAAAACGAGGATTATGTTAGCGTGACTTTTGAAGTCTTCCCCCAAATGATAGCGGAAGACCTCATCATTTTTTCATCATACATTAGCGAGTATTTCGGTGGTGCTTCACATCCCACATGGGCTATTTTCTACTATGCCTTTAACTATTCAACGGGTGGGCAAATTTCTCAAGATGATATTTTGGATGCTTCGGATGAGACGCGTCAAATTGTGGCTCGCAAGCTCTATACGCTTTTGAAAGCGTATGTGGAAGAGGAGGATGACGGCGAACAAGATGTGCTGTATATGCTCAACAACAATTTTTATTTTACGGATAAAGAATTGGTCTATAACTATATGCCATACGAGGTGGCGGCCTATATGTATGGCGAGCTGGAGCTGTCGCTCCCCAAGAAATGGCTGAAGCCTTACCTCAACCCCGACGGGCCGCTGTACCAGTATTGGTTTGGGAAGAAGGGTAAAAAATGAAGCCTGTTACGCTCGCCTCGGCTTTTCGAAAATCTTGCATTTCGCCAGTCCCCATTTCTGCCAGCGATAGCAGAAGGAGGTGTGGATGACACCGAAGCCATATTGACAGCTGCGCTTGAAATTGATGGACGAAGCCTCCGGAAAATATTTGGTGGGACAGGTGATTTCAGCAATCTCGTAGCCCGCGTAGAAAATCTGTGCTAACATCTGGTTGTCGAACACAAAGTCGTCGGAGTCGGCCATGAAGTTGATGTTTTCCAGCACCTCCTTGGAGAAGGCGCGATAGCCGGTGTGATACTCTGCCAATTTCTGGTTCATCACGAAGTTCTGCAAGGCGGTGAGGCACCGGTTGAAGAAATATTTGTAGAGGGGCATCCCACCCTTGCGGGCACCCTTGCCGAGGATGCGCGAGCCGAGCACCACAGGATATACGTTGTTGGCAATCAGGTGGCACATCGACTCGATGAGTCGTGGATCGTACTGATAATCAGGATGCAGCATCACCACGATGTCGACGCCGAGCGACAGAGCCGTCTGGTAGCAGGTTTTCTGGTTGCCGCCGTACCCCTTGTTCCGGTCGTGACGGATGATATGCTGGATGCCGAGTTTTTTGCCCACCTCCACGGTGCCATCGTGCGAACAGTCGTCCACCAGCACCACCTCATCCACGATGTCGAAAGGAATCTCGCGGTAGGTCTTTTCGAGGGTGTCGGCGGCGTTGTAGGCCGGTAAGACAACGCAGATTTTCTTGTTTTTAAGCATCTTTTTCTGATTTAGGAATCAGCTTTTGCAGTGCGTTGGTGATGTTTTTGTCTTTGTGATAAACATCATTACGATAATGCACATCTCCGTTGGGGCCGATGAAGGCGGTGTGGTATTCGATGAAGACAGGCATTTTTTTCTGAAGGACTAAGCTGGTGGGACGTAGCGGGCGATAGAAGGAAGCCTCTTCAGGGGTGAGTTTCGCCACGTACTTTTCCTCGCGCTCCAGTTTCTTCTCCAGATATTTCTCACCATCTTCGGTAGTGGGTTCATTGCCGAGGATGATGGAAACCTCTTCGAGGCGGGTGGTGTCGTAGTCGTTCATCAGGAAGAGCACTTCCGCCAGCTCGGCCGCTAACTGCACGCGCACACAGCCATGGCTGAAGTCGCGTTTGCGGTGGTTGAACGCCCCCGGGTTGTTGGTGCTGTGCAGATAGACCGACTCCGTGTTGGGGATGTTGAACTTGTACAATCCCAATGCATTATGCTTTCCCGAAGTTTGTGTCAGCTGGTAAGGGATGTTTTTCCGACTTACCTTCTTCCAGTCAACATTTTCGGGATGCACCTGTTTGCCTATGCGATTGTCGGTGATATAGAGCTTCTCCTTCTGGCATACTCCCACACAGTTTTTCACCATCTTGTAATAATACTCGTCTTTGATGATGCTGTAGGGGATACGCCATTCGGGATTCAGCACGATGCTGGTGACTTCGCTGTACAGCAGCGGTGACTCAGACTTCACGGCGGGTAGGATGCCGTTCACGCGGCACGAGTCTTCGGATCCTTTGCGACGGTACTTGCCGCAGCAAATTTTCGACCTAAGTGCCACCGTGTCATCGCAGCGGGCTTCCAACATAAAGTCAGGGATGTTGACTGCGATAAAATAGGAACCTTTCTTGTGCTTTGTTTGCCAGCGGCATCGCTCCATGTTGGCTGCCAGCACAGCGATGTATTCGTCCGGTGTGCGGTTGAGGGCTTTGAAGGTCTCCTCATCGAGTTTGCGGCTGCGCGGGATGGCGCGGTTCTCGCGGAACCGGTTGATGGCGGGCATCAGCACCTTGCCCAACGTGTCGTTAGGAGTATAGTTTTCGCTGATTTCCTGCAACTTCAGCAATCGCTCGCCAATCAGATGCACGTTGCGCACGCACTGGCCGGAGTCAGCGCTGAAGTAGGGGATGGTGTCCCAGGGTTCATCCCTTAAAGCCAAGAACTTACGCATCTCTTTTTGCAAAGCCACATACACCGTATCGGTGGGATGCAGCGCCGTGAGATGTTGCGTGCCCTTGGGCGCTTCCTGCATGGCATTCTGAAGAAAATCCTCCGGCATGCTGTCGTTCTTGTACAGCCACTTCCCTCCGTTTACCTCCACAGGGTCGGTGGCACCATACGCCATGCTCTTCGCATACAGCACGTTGGAACGCGCCATCAGCACCTCCACCTCGCTGAGCTTGCGGTAGAGGTCGTCGGCGTTTTTGATTTCACCTTTTTTTAGATAATTAATATCGTCTTTAATGATTTGAAAACCAAACATTTCGGTAGGTAATCCATGCTCCTCCGAATGCTGGTATAGCTCTAAATATTCCTCCACTAATTTTTCCTGAAGACCATTGGCTGTCCAGATGGGCTGTTGAGCTTTCTTGTAGTATTCAATGATCGGTTGTGAAAATATCAACTCCTTGTCTGTTAAGGAGTTGATATTTTTCATCAGATAATTTTTATAATCACTTTCTTTGTAATACTTGTGGAAAACTTCCCAATCTGGGGTTTCTTCAATTTGTCCTGCATTCTTCTTGCATCCAGCCAACAATACCAGCAGGATACTGAGAAGAATGGAGAAACGAGCAATGGTCTTCATGGCAGTGGATTAAAACTACAATTACTGGTGATTCTCGTGGAACAACTTGGCGCGTTCTTCGAGATCCGGGAACTGGTTGCGGTTGACCAACGACACGCAGGCGCGCAGGCCTTCGGTACGGGTACTGTTGCAGGAGGCCAATGAGATGGCGCTGATGCCGTAGTACAGAAGCTCGTGGAGCAATTGCTCGCCCGTGAGACCGGGGTAGGAGAGGGTGAAGTAGAAACCGTCGGCAATCTCTTCCGCACCGTCGTGGTCGTACACAATCTGGAAACCATTATCAGTGAAGATTTTCTTCATGATATGAGCCTTCTCGGCATACTCTTTCACATCGTCGAGGTAGTTGTAGGTACCGTCGTTGCAGGCTTTGAAGATGGCGGCGAGGGCGAACTGTGCCGAGTGGGAAGTCCCTGAGCTGATGGCATATACGGCGCCATTGATCATGGCACGGCGCAGCACGGCCTGACTGAAATAGGGTACCAGGTCGGGGAACTCGCGGGCACCAAACTTGTCGGACAGTGCCAGCACGGCAATACGCTCGCCGGCATAGCTGAAAGCTTTGGAACCAGAGATCATAAGGGCATAGTTGTCGGTGTATTTGCCCACAGAAGGCTGGAAGGGCGGCACGCCAGGCTTCGAGATGTCGCGGCGGAAGTCCATGCCGAAGTAGGCAAGGTCTTCAATCACACACACATCGTACTGGGTGGCCAGCTCGCCGATGATGCGCAGCTCCTCGTCGGTGAAGCAGATCCACGACGGGTTGTTGGGGTTGGAGTAGATGATGGAGTGGATGTTGCCCTTCTTCAGGTAGCTTTCGAGCTTGTCGCGCAGTTTCGCGCCACGGAAGTCATACACGTCGAAGGTCTCGTACTTGAGGCCGAGGATTTTGTGCTGGTTTTTCTGCACTGGGAAGCCGGGGTCGATGAAGAGGGTGGTGTCTTTCTGTTTCTCGCGGCGGGCGAGGGTCATGAAGCTCACGAGGCCGGCCATCATCGAGCCGACGGTCGGGAAGCAGGACTCCGGCGAGATGTCCAAGTCGATGAAGTTCTTGATGAAACGGGAGGCCTCTTTTTTCAGGTCGGGGGTTCCGTCAAGGTCAGGATAGATGGTGGCGATGCCGTTGTTCAAAGCCTCTATCTGGGCTTCCACACCAATTTTGCAGGCGGGAATGCCCGGAATGCCCATCTCCATACGCACGAACTTCGTGCCGGAGGCATTCTCAATGTCGTTGATGAGTCGTTTGATTTCACGGATAGATGCTTTGCCCACCTCTTTGATGCTGTTCTGGGCAATCATTTGGTCAACAAGACTGCGGTCAATAGGAGTGTTTTTCACGATATAATTTTTTTAATGATTAATTTCTAAACGATGTTAACGCTGAAAGATGTGGAGGATGATGGGAGAAAATTAGCGGCTGATGATCACTTTGGAGGTCATCGACTGTCCGTCGTGGAAGAGAATCTGTGCGGTGTAAAGTCCCTGTGAGAGCGCCGACACGTTGAGGGTGGAGGTGGTGGAGGTCATCACCTGCTGGCCGAGGTCGTTGAAGAGGCGCACCTCGCTGATGCCCTCGCCTTGGATGGAGAGGATGTTGTTGGCGGGGTTGGGGAAGATGAGCACGTTGTTGTTGTCGTTGTCGTCGATGTCGTTGCCGCCGACGAGGCAGGAGGCGAAGAAGTTATAGATTTCGGTGGTGTAGTCGATGTCGTTGTTGGGGGTGTAGTACCATGTGTGGTCGCCGCCGATGACCTTGATGAAGTGGGTCTTGGAGCCGTTGTTTCCGTTGTCGTAGGCGTATTTCTCGAAGGTGAGGCCGTCGTTGGCGCTATTGGGGAAGTTGGTGACGGTGGGGGTGGCGTTGCACTGGTTGTAGTTGCGCCAGTAATCGACGGTGGCTTCGGCGCCAAGTCCGACGCTGGCGGACATGACCATGACGTTGAAGTCGGCGTTGTCGTAGCCGACGGTGGAGTCGGAGGTGCCGTGGAAGTGGAGGGTGTTGACGTTGGCGACGGGGGTGTGGGTCTTGACTTCGTTGCCGATGGTGCCGCTGACGGCGGCGATGGCGTTGATGCGGTCGCCGTGCTCGATGGCGAGGCGGTTGCTCATGAAGCCGCCCATGGAGAAGCCCATGGAGAAGACGTTGGCCTGATCGACGTTGTAGGTGCTGATGAGATCGTCGAGGATGGCCATGATGAAGCCGGAATCGTCAACGCCATCATTGACGATGATGTTGCCGAGGAAGGAGAGGTTGGCGCTGACGCCGGAGTTCCAGGCGGTGCCGAGGGATATGTTCTGCCCCATCAAGGAGACGTTGGCCTCGAGGGCTTGCGGTACGATGACAATCCAGCCATGCTGGTCGGCAATCTGCTTGAAGCCAGTGCTGGTGAACATGTTGCCCATGTCGTCGCCCAACCCGTGCAGCACGAAAACAACTGGTGCGGGGGAGAGCACGTTGGCGGGGATGTACTCAATGTATTGGCGTTCCACACCACCATATTGCATGGTCTTGTTGGTCTGACCCGACTGGGCATGAAGGCCGAAGACAAAAACTGTTAAGACTAAAAGGGTAAAGATTTTTTTCATAACTTTGTGATTTTATTTGTTTTATAATTAATTGATGAAATTAAGCATGGGTGTTTTGTTGAGCCAGTTGTAGAAATTCGTCATCCACATGGAAGATGCGGGCGATGGTGAGGGCCTCTGCGGGCACTTCGTCAGAGGTGGTTTCCACTAATGTGTAGTCCATATACTGGCCGAGGCTTCTTGGGGTGATGTTGTCGGTCATGCGGTGGGTCATCAGCCCTTTCACCCGCAACTTCCTGCAGGTAGTTGCCACCCCGCTGTAGTGGGTGGTCACCACTGCCATCACGTTGTATTTCTGCATCATCGTGACAAAAGCGTTCACGATGCGACGCCCCTCGTCGGGATTGGTGGTGCGGGCCAGCTCGTCCACCAGCGCCAGGATGCGGCTGTCGGTCTTCGAGCGGGTGAGAATCTCGTTCACGGCCAGCATCTCCGCCGCAAAGGAGGAGAGTCCGTGCTGCTCGGTCTGCTGGTCGTCAATCACACAAAAAACTTCATTCACCGGCATCACGGTGGCTTTTGCCGCCGGCACGTAAAAACCGAACTGGAACATATATTGTGCCACCGCTAAAGATTTCAGCAGCACGGTCTTGCCCGACATGTTGGCTCCCGTGATGAGACAGGGTTGCTGCTCCAGCCGGATGTCCACGGGCTGGAATGTGGTGCCCCGTTCGGCCATCAGCTGCACCAGCTGCGGGTGGAAAAGCCCGTGGTAGCAGGTCTCGGTCTCCGAAATTTCTGGCTTCGACAGGTGCCACTCCACCGCCATCTGCGCTTTGGCGTTCAGCACGTCGAGCGCCCCGATGTGCTGCAGGTTGTAGAGCAGACTGTCGGTATAGGGTTGTAACTGTTCGGTAAGCCGTTGCCGTACAGAGTCTTCCAACTGCTCGGCCTCCCACAACAACTTCTCGCGTTCTGTGTCATCGGTGGTCTGGTTCATCTGCTTCCGCAAATCTTCCAGTTCGGGCTGGTAGCACGAATAGACGTAGAAATGGGCGATGCGACTGCCTTCCGGGTCGAGGGTGTCAATCACTTTCGAGAGGTCGTAGAGGTTCTCTTGCTGGTAGTTAGCATCCAGCAGAATTTGGCGAATTTTCTGGGCAGCGAGTGCGAATTTCTTCAGTTCAAAAAACTCAATATCGTCCAGCACATGCAACTCTTTGAGGTTGCGGAGGGTCTGGGTGATGTCGTTGATTTCGTGCAGTACGGCCACCAGCTCGCGGGCGGCATCCGCATGTTCTTGAAGGAAACAGATATGCGTCTCCATCCTGTCAAGGTTCTGCTGCAGTTGCTGCGGGTTGGTCATCAGCGGCTGGTTCAGCAGCAGGGTTCTTCCCCACGACGAACACACCAGCACGTTCTCCACAACGTACTGCATCCCGCGATCTTTTCTGATGACTTCCTTGACGAGCATGACGGTTTTATTATTTTTTCTTCTGCTGCAATTGCTGCTGTTGCTTGATCATCTGTTCCATGCGCTCTTGCCATCTGCTCTTCTTCACCGGCTTCACCATGTTGGTCTGCATCTTCTTGAGCAGCTTTTCTTCGTTGATGGTGATGCGGAAGATCCACATCTGGAAGAAGGTGATGAGGTTGATGAGGAGGTAGTAGTACAGCAGTGCGGAGGAGAAGCTGTTGAACATGGGCAGGAAGAGGATGGGCATGAGGTACATCATCCATTTCATCATCTTCATCTGATCGCCGTTGGTGGCCATCATCATGCGGTTGTTGAGCCACGTATAGACGAGGGTGGCGGCGGTCATCAGCAGGGTGAAGAGGCTCACGTGGTCGCCGTAGAACGGGATGCTAAAACCGAGGTCGAGGATGGAATCGTAGGTGGAGAGGTCTTCCGCCCAGAGGAAACTCTGCTGGCGCAACTCGTAAGCGGCCGGGAAGAAGCGGAACATGGCGATGAGGATCGGCATCTGGATGAGCATCGGCAGACAGCCGCCCATCGGACTCACTCCGGCCTTCTTGTACAAGTTCATGGTGGCCTGCTGCTTCTTCATGGCATCCTCCTGCTTCGGATATTTCTCGTTGATTTCGTCAATCTGCGGCTTCAACACGCGCATCTTGGCAGAAGAAAGATAGGTTTTATAGGCCAAAGGGAAGATGACGATCTTAATGAAAATACTGAGTATCAGAATGATAATACCATAGTTCAAGCCGTAAGCATCCAGCCAGTTGAAGATGGGGATGACCACGCCACGGTTGATCCACTGCAGCAGGAAGAAACCCCAGCCCAGCGGGATGAGCCGCTCAAAGCCCATGCTCTCGCCCTGCTCGTTTTGATACTTTTTCAGCAGTTTGTACTGGTTGGGACCATAGTACATCTGCATGGCGAAGTTGCCCTTGTCATAGTCTTTTACCTCAAAGCCAAGATTAGAACTCATGGTCTTCAGCAGCGGGTCGCCCTCACCTTGATTGTTCACATCCACCTTCAGCTCGCCCTTTTTGAAATTGTCTTTTTTGGCGATGAGAATGGAGGTGAAGAACTGCTGTTTGAAGGAGACCCACTTCATGGTGGTCGTCACATCTTTCGATTCCGACTTGATTTCATCCAAGTTTTTCACCTTGCCGCCGTTGTCCATGTAGTACAGCGTGGTGAGCCGTCGTTCGGCCTCGATGTTTTTCTCTGCGGTGAAGAGAGAGGAGTTCCACTTGATGTTGGTGGGAGATTGTTTGGCGATGTAGGGCGACATGTTCTGGAACTTCACGTCGAAATCCAGCATATAGTCATCGGCGTTGAAGGTGTAGTCGAACAGGATGTAAGCTTCAGAGTCGATGACGCTGTTGGCGGCCGTGGTGGTGTCGGCGAGTTTGTAGGGATGGAGGTAGAGGCGCAGATGACCGGTGTTGGATTTCACATCCACCGTATCTTTTTCAGCGCGGAAGTAGCAGTTCTCGGTGGAGACAAACGAGCGCAGCGAGTCGGAGGTGTGCAGGGTAAGGGCCATCTTGTGGTGGCCGGCCTCGTGCATGTAAAGTTCTTTCTTCTTTTCACCTTTCGGCGCATATTTGTAGATGTCGTGGAGTTTGACAGACTTAAGGTAGCCGCCGTAGCGCGAGAAGCGGTACTCCGCCTTGTTGGTGCGCACGACGAAGTCGTTGGTCTGGGTGGTGTCGGCGAATGAGAAGTAGTTGGTGTTCTTCTTCTGTGCCGGTGCTGTAGTGGCAGCGGCTGCAGCAGAGGCAGCATTTTCTTCCAATGCCGTGGTGTCTTTCGCTATCGTGTCGCTGAGTTGCGCAGTCTTCTTGTCGGTGGCCTTCTTTTTGGCCTGCTGTTTCATTTCTTGCTCGATCTGCTGTTCGCGGGCTTTCTTGGCTTGGTGCGAGGTAAACATGCTGTAGCCAATGAAGACAAAGAAGATGAGCAGCAGTCCGATGATTGTTTTTTTGTCCATGTAATGTTTTAAAGAATGAGTTGAAAATTATTTTGATAAGATGGCGAATGCGGCGGCGGTGGCATCGGTGATGGAGTCGCGGATGCTCATAGGCTGCTTGGCAGTGCCGGCCACAAACAGACCGTCAACGGTGGTGAGGTTGTCGCCGATGTGCGGTCCCTGGGTGGCGATGAAGTGGTAGGGCGCTTCGATGCCGCATTTCTCCGCCAGGGTGCGGGTGCCTGCCGACGGTTCCATGCCGGCCATCAGCACCAGCAGGTCGGTGGTCATCTTCAGCGGCTGTCCAATCAGCGTGTCCTCAGCCTTGATCTGCACCTTGTTGTCGAAGGTGGCCGATGCCTCGGAGATTCGGCCGCGGATAAACCGGATGTCGTACTTCTCCTGCGCCTCGCGGTACATCTCCTCAAAGCCTTTTCCCCACATACGCAAATCCATGTAAAACAGATAGATTGCAGTGCTGGGGAGCAGCTTGCGCACCTCAATGGCCTGCTTCACGGCCGTTACGCAACATACTTTTGAGCAGTAGTTGTTGCCCGACTTCTCATCGCGAGACCCCACACATTGCAGGAACACTACGCGCTGTGCCGGTTCGCCCATCGAGTTGGTGATCTGCTGGTGAAGAATCATTCGCTCCAAATCCAACGAGTTGATAACCCCTTTGTAGATGCCGTAGCCCAACTCCTCCTTGCGGTGCGCGTCAAAAAGGGTATATCCGGTGGTAATCAGCACATTGTCAGCAATATAAACCTTTCCCTCAGAATCGTAAACCTTGAATTCCCCATCCACCTTTTTTACATCCACAATCTCCTTCTGGCAATGGACCTTGATGTTGTCAGGGAGCAGCTTTGCCTCCAACTGTTTAGCCAATTCTTGTGCCGATGAGAAATCCGGGAAAAGGAACGCTTTATCGAGTATATTGGAGAGCGGGGCGGCTGATTTTTCAAACAGCATCACTTCGCAGTCGTGGGCCGCAAGAACCGAAGCGGCCTCGATGCCCGCAGGTCCCGCACCAATAATGGCAACTTTCTTCATATCCGACTTCTATTTTCTTTTTATAAAATATTAATATTCAATAAAATACATAAAACCACACACTATGCAGTTTCAGCGGCAAATTTATACAAAAGAATCGGATTTCCAAAGAAATTTTTTCACAGGGCGTACTATTACGCCTCCCCCGCAAAATGAATCATTTCATACATCATATCGCCCAGCGTGGGGACGATTAGGTATCCCATCATACCATCAGTATTTTTGTCCATCTATTATCACCAATTTACCCCAATGTATGCTGATTATTTATAAATACAAATCGTTAGTAAGTAGTTGATAATCATTTGTATATTTCCCTTCTTTGTCGCGGATGCATAGTTCTTCTGGGAAAGCGGGTGTGGTGGGATGGAGGGAATAGAGGGCGATGACGCGGTGAATGGGTTTGGCAGGAGTGGGGCGGATAAGCCACTGCTCGGCAAGATAAAGTTTGCCTTGTGCCGCTTTCTCAAAGTCGGCAAATTCATTGGCGGGAAGAACAAGTCCGAAGCGGCCGGCTGTCGTAAGCAGCTCTGCCGCGCCTGTCGCCAGCTCGCGGAACGAAAGCGTGCCGTCGGTGTGGCGCGCCTGCCGCCGCCGCGCATCAGCTGGCTTCAGCGAACTGACAAAGAAGGGAGGGTTGCTCACGATGAGGTCGTAACGGTGGTCTTTCGTCTGACGAGCGTGCTCTTGTAGCGATTCTTGGAGGAAGTGGAATTTCACGGCCTCCGGATTGGGGAATTGGGCGGCATTTTCTTGCGCCTCCCGCACCGATGCCTCGTCAGTGTCAATGCCTGTCACCATAATGTTTTTCACTCCGGCTCGTCGCAACCGGTCTGCCACGCAGAAGCCGATCACCCCGCAGCCACAGCCGATGTCCAGCACAGAATGCACGCCCTGCAACGGCATCAGGGCAGCCAACAGCACACTGTCGGTGCCGATGCGCTGCGTGCTGGCCTCATGGCAGAGCGCGAAATGCTGGAAGCGGAACGGCTCCATTACCGAGCAATCACCACCTTCTGGCTCTGCACCTGCGTTGGGGTGGCGATGCGGAGGATATACGTGCCGTTGGGCAATGAGCTTATGTTCAGTGTGTTCACTCCCTGATGGACAGACAGCGACTGCACCAGCCGTCCGTTGAGGTCGTACAGCGTAGCCGTGGCCGGCTCCTGGTCGTTGGGTGTGGAGATGAAAACCTGGTCGGATGCCGGGTTGGGAAAGACTGTATAGATGTTGGCGTGGCTGGTGAACTCCTGCGTGCCCACATGGTATAGGGCGCGCAGAACCGCCTGGTAGGCGTTTACCTTGCCGTGACCGAAACGCACCATGCCGCGGGCTTCGGTCAGGCTGTCGTGCGTGGCCGAGAAAATCAGCGCCTCTTTCACCTGCTGGGGGGTGAGGGTGGGGTTGGCTTCGAGCAGTAGCGCCACCACGCCGGTGGTGAAGGGTGACGACATGGAAGTGCCTGACAATTTGATAAATCCGTACTCACGTCCCTGGAAGGTGACGGTGGTCACAGCAGTGTTGTGCTCGTCGGCATAGCTCGAGTTGGCCGCGCATACTTGATAGCCGGGAGCGGAGATGTCGGGTTTGTCGCGCCCGTCGATGGTGGGCCCGTAGCTGGAGAAGTTGCAGATGTCGCCCGGACTCCACACGCTGTCGTTCCAGTTTCCGGACTGGTG
>JAEEGK010014077.1_pt1 | contig 17917 bp, 9 predicted proteins | sample 8958771 | NCBI WGS metagenome assembly JAEEGK01 (sample SAMN16246547, study PRJNA631951) | gut metagenome | biome: gut microbiome; feature: rumen; material: SC-attached | host: Bos | place: Iran: Karaj | collected 2018-10
TAAAATTAAAATTATGAACTATACGTTTTTTATTAGATTCTTTAGTTTCAGGATAAAAAAAAGTTAAAGTTAAATTTTTTGTATTATATAAATGTTGATAATATTTTTCAACAGCTTGAGTCACATTTATACAAGATTTATTTAAATATTCAGATATTTCTCTATTTGATAATTTTGGATTGGAAGTCATTAATCTAAATAATTCAAATTTATTTGCATCATAAAATTTATTTGATAGATTTTTTTTTAAGAGTTTTTTATATATATTATCATTATCTTTAATATTTTTTATATCTTTTTTTTTATTTATAGTTATATTATTACTTGTCATATACCTTTTTCCATTTATAAATGTGCAATAATAAAAATCAGGAACTGTCATATCATCAAAATTAAATATTTTGTTGTATTTTTGAAGAATACTATTCCTATTAATTTTAATATCCAAATTATTATCTAAATTAATTATAGAATTATCTGATGTTTCATCACATCCTAAATTAATTAATATTTCATATTTATATTGTGTAATACATCTAAGAATTTCTTTATATTGTTCTTTATTTAGATTCATATAATCTATTTCAGAAATATATTGAATATTATTTGTTATTCCTTCATAATCAAAAAGACATAAAATATCAATTAAATTTTTAAAACTTTTATAATCATATTTATCTGAATATTCAACAGCTATATTTAAATTTTTCATTTCATTTGATATTTTATTAATATCATTTTCAAAACTTAAATCAATATTTTTATCAAAAAAATTAGAATTAATAACTTTATTAAGAGTATTTTTTTTATTTTCTAATTTATATATCATTTCTTGATTTAAAGAATCTGATGAATAATCAATAAATTGTTTAGGGAAAAAATCAATATAATCTAAACTTTCAATATCATATTTTATTGTTTGTAAAGTAATATTATTTGAATTTATAGAAAATGCATTTGATAACCTTGGCATATTCTCTTTAAATTGATTAGTATTATTTTTATAATTTTTCATCTCAAATAATGGTTCTTGAAAAACATTATTACCACCTAATTTTAAGACAATCATTTTCTTTTTTAATTAAATAAATTTATAAATAATTTGATTGTTAAAAAATGAATTACCAAAAAATAATAATCTCTCCTTTTAAAGAAAATTTAGGAAATGAACAAACTTTTTTAAATGAAAAATGTAATATTATATTGAATAAAGGAAATGAAATATTAATAGATTTTCATCCATCATTATTTCTTCCATCTCCACGTTCAAAAAATTCAAATTATATTCATAATAGTAATATTTCCTTGAATCAAACAATTATAAAAAATTTAGATTTAAAAATTTTAATATGTAATTCAATAACTGAACAAATAATAAAACCGGAAATGTTAATATTATATTTTAAAATAGGAGAAAAATATATAATATTAAATGATGGTGATGTTTATTCTTTAAATAATAATATTAATAGTGGAATAACAAGTGGTTTAACAAGTGGATTAAATAGTGAAATGAGAAGTACAGAGTTACCTAAAAGAAAAATTCAATCTAATCATTCTTCTTCTAATCATATTCATGAAATAAAAATTACAAATTTATATTATAAAATATGTAATTATACTCAAAAAGTGGTTATTGATATTTATAAAAATAAAATAGAAAAAATAATTTTGAATCTTTCCATAACTTGTTCGGTTTACATGTTAAAATATATAATTTATCAAAAATTAAAAATAAAAAATATAGATTTTTTTAAAAATCATAATATTTATGGAGTAGGATTTATAGATACAGAAAATGTACAATTTATAAAAAAGGCGCAGACAAATAAAAAATTTAATGATAATAATCTAATATATGATATAATGATATATTATATGGAACCTTCGAGATGTAAAGATAAATTTTTAAATTTAATTTTAATTGAAAATTCCCCTGATCAATGTTATATTGGATTAGATTTTAAATTTAATATAATGAGAAATTTTAAAAAATTAGATAAATATGATAATAACGCGCCTTCATATAGAAATGTTTCAGATGGTTTAAATTTATTTATTTATTGTTTAAATAAAAAATGTGAATTATATAATAATTATTTCATTGTTAATGTAGGTTATGGTAATTTTGATATTTTTTCAACTTTAAATGATATTGTTTGTCCTTTATGTAACTCTAAAAACATTTCTTTGAGAAATTTAGGAATGATAAATTCAAAATGGTCATATAGAGGTTTTTTAAAAAGTATTAAAAGTTCTAAAATTAATGGTGATGGTATTACTTTAGATAATGGTAAATTATTTGTTATTAAAGAAATTATATTTGAAAATCATTTTTTTTCTTTATTTTTTGAAGTTGAGTTTTATCAAATTAAAGTTAATATTGAAAATTCAAATAATATTAAAAATTCTTTTCAATCTAGTATTTATAATATTGAAAGTAATATTATTCAAAGTTCAAGTGATATAAGTGAAAGTGATTTAATTAGTGTTAATTTAGAACAGAAATATTTTGGAAATGAAGGGAATAAAAAAAGTAAAAAATTATTAGAAGTTGAAATTTCTAAAGAATTTACTTTTCAAAAAAAAAATGAAAGTAAAAAAAAAGAAGAAAATAATAATGGTAATCATAATGATAAAGATATTATGAAACTTTTTGATAAAAAAAGCTCAAAGGATACTAAGAAAATTGGAGAAGAATGTGAAATTCAAATAGATTATAAAAAAGAAAAATATTGTTATGAATGTGGAAAATTTTCTAATAGTCCATGTTATTTATTTTAGAATTAAATGTATTATTTTAAAAATGTTTTTTTGGGTGTTTTATATAAAAATCTATATTATTATATAAATAAGTAATTAAAATATTAAATTTTTATTTTTAATTATAAATAATAAACTGAATTTTTCTCTTCTAACTAATTAATTTATTATATGAACAAAAAAACATTTAAATAAATATAAAATGAATAAATTAATTTGATTTTATTGAACTATTAAAGTTAAAATTAGGATTATTATTAAAATTAGAATAAAAAAAATAAATAAAAAGAGAAAAACATTTTAATTGACTTTGAATTTCCCTTTTAATTTCATTATTCCTTTACTCTTATATTTAATATTTTTAATTTTTTTTTCATTATTTTTATAATATTTGAGTGATTTTTAGATTAATATTTTTATCATTAGTCCAACAATTTATTATGTTATATTTATATAAATTTTGCTCACTATATTAAATATCTTTTACGTTTTTCAATATATTAAATTTGATTAAATGAAAATAAATGAGAAAAAAAGAATTGAATATTAATTATATTTTAAGTTATTTATAGAAACTAAATTATATCAGTTTTTAAAGTTTTATTTATACATTGCCAAGGAATTAAACCATCATTATTTCTATGAGTTTCATCTGCATCATAAAGTAATAATAAATTTGTAATTTTATAATTTCCATGAGATAAAGAAAAATGTAAAGGAGAATTTCCTTGTTTATTAAATATATTAGGATTACTTCCTAATTTAAGTAAAAATTCAATAATTTCAAAAGAACAATTATATTTAACTGCTTTTAATAAAAATGTATCACCATATTCATCTTGATAATTCATATTAATATAATCAATATTATTTTTAATTAATCTTTTTATTTGATAATCATTAGTTTCTTTAATATGAAAAAAAATACGTTTATATATATTATCTCCAATATTTTTTAAAATTTCTGCTTTTATTTCATTAGTTTTAAGTAAAGTAATTAATTTATTTCTACTTGAAAATAAATTAATTACTGATTGAGATGACATTTTTATAGTTTGATGATTTCTTTTTTGTCTTTTTGGTTTTATTATTTTTTTCCTTTTTCTATGATGTGTGAAAAAATGTATTAAATTATCTCCTAATATTTCTCTTGTTGATAAAGTTTTTTTACTGCTTCTTATAATATTATAATTTAATAATTTATTTTCTATTGATAATAAATTATTTAAACTTGATCTTTTTGATTGTTCAATTAATTTAAATGAAAAATTATTAATTGAATGTGTATGTTGATTAATAAATTTTTTTGTTTTGTCTTTATGCTTATTTTTAATGGGAAGTTCATCATCTGAAGTATAATTATCTTCTTCATCTGTTATTCCTTTATTATTTATTTTTTCTATTTCTTTTTCTTTTTTATTTTTCTCTTTTCTAAATTCAGAAATTATTTTTGCTTTAATATAAGTTATTCTATTATCAAAATTTTCTGTTAATGAAATTTGATATAAAGTATCTCTGTAAATATAATCTTTTATAAATAAAAAATTGTTCTGTTTTTTATTTGCTATATTTAATAAAAAATTTATTTTAGTTTTGTCTCTTAAATTATATTTACAATTTTTATGAACCATTGTTTTTGATTTACTCATTTTTTTTTCTTTTATAATTTGAGACCAATTTTTCGGTAAATATACTTTAGATTTTAATCTTTTTATTTTATTATTTGATGAAAAATCATTATTATTTAGTAAATAAAACATTCCTTTTTCTCTCATATCTAATGAAGTTTCAAATAAAAAAGATGTTGTAATTGAATTAATATAAAAATTCAATCTGAATAAATATAACAATTTACGTAAATATTTTTTGTATATACTTCTATCAAATTTATTAATATATTTAATTTTTATTTTGATTATATCCTTTAAGTGATCAATTAAATGATTTGAATATATATTTTTTTCAAATATTTCTTTTATTTTTTCGTTCATTTTAATTTTTTCAATAGTTGTCAAATTTTCAAAATAATCATATTCAAAATTATTAATAAATAATGCGTTATTTTTATCTTTTTTTTCAATTTTTGCATTTATTTCAAAGTTATCATATATATCTTTTTCTAATTTTAATAAAAAATTTTGTTGATTTTCTGTATGATGTACAAGTTCTTTATTTTCATTTTTTTTTGTTTTAATATTTTTTAAAAATTTATTACTTAAAATTGTTTCTTTCCTTTGAAAAAGTAATTTCAAAATTTTAACTTTTGAATTTCTTGGAAGAAATTTTGATGAATGAAAAGTTTTTATTCTTAATTTTTTAGTATTTAATCTTTTATTTCTACTATTTTTTCCAATATTATAACTATAATTAATATTATCATTACTTTTTTCAATTAATTGCTTTTCATTTAAATTAACATTTTTTTGTATTTTAGATATATTATTTTCTTCTAAATCATCTAATCTTTTTTTAATAGAATTAATTGATAATGTATCAGAAAGATTTGAATGTTGTCTATTTAAATTATTTTGCTTTTTTTTTGAACTATTACATCTTGGACTCATTAAAGTTAAAAGAGTTAATGTTTTATCATCTGTGTTTATATCATCTGATATTAATAAATTGTCAAATTTTTCTTTTGTTTTAAATCCTGTTAAATTATTTAAAGTAAATTGTCGATGTAAAGTTTTTTTAGGTTTATCTAATAATTTATATTTACAAAAACGTTCAAAAAAATTAGTATCTTTTTTATCAATTTTTGATACTAAAGAATTTAAATGAGATGTATTTCTACTAAAATTATCACTTGTTACACTTATATTATCTTTTGAAAATTGTTTAATGTATTTATTACTATATTTATTAAAATAATTTGAAGTTGTTTTTATTGATTGTAAAGAATTAGTAGATAATATTTTTCTTGGATTTTGATTTGTAATATTATAATTTTTATTTAAATTATTATCATTTATATTTAAATCTGATGCACTTTTTGGTCTTATAAATTTTTTGATATTTTTATCTGATAATTTTTTTTTTAAATTTTCTTCTATAAAATAGTATTTAATGTTATATTTATTAATATTCATCTGAACATTCTTAATCGGAATATTAAAATGATTTATTATGTTGACTATTTTTTTATTTTTTTGAATGTTTGGATTATTTAATATTGAATTAGATAAAGATATTAAATTAGATTTTTTTAAAATATTTTGATTACCTAATAATTTAACTTTAATATTTTTTTTTGAATTATTAATTTCATTATCTGAAAAAAAATTTTTATGAACATTTTGATTATTATTAAATTGATTTGTATTAAATGTCTGTTGTCTTTTTAAAAGAGTTTCTTTTATCTAAAATTATCTATTAATAAAATATTTTTGTACTTTATCAAAAATTAAAGATTTAGAATTTCTAATAAATTATAAATAAAAAAATTACTTATGTGACTTTTCAGATGTAAAAAATTCCATTTCCTTTTTAAAATTTATATTTATTTTTATTTCAATATAAATTTTCTTTTTAAATTAAATTTCATATATATTAAATATATTTATAACTTTAATTTAAATTTTCAATAACCTCATTTTCATTATAATTAAATTTTTCATCAGGCATTTCAAAATTTGAAGTATCATATCCTTCTCCTTTTTCAATTGAGTTTTGTGTTTCATTTATTTGTTCAAATGGATTAATTTTAGGTTCAATTTTATTATTTAAAACATCATTAAAATTTAAATTATTAAAAAAATTTTCTTTTTCTAATTCTTTAATATTTTTAATTCTTTTATTTTTATCTTTATTAAGTAATTTTTTTAATAAATTTTTTGCATTTTCAGAAATATTAATTAAATTACTAAATTTTAATTCACCATCTTTATCATAAAAAGGAGGAATATTCATTAACATTTCATACATTAAAACACCTAAATTATACCAATCATCATGAATTAAGTTATATTCGTTAGGTTTTTCATAATTAAAAATTTGACAATTTTCATTATTTTTTATTTTATTATAATCTATTTCATAATTAACATATTTAATATTTCCATTTCTATCTAATAAAAAATTTTCAGGTGTCATTCCACAATAATTCATATTTTTACTATGAAAATAATTTATAATTAATGCAATTTGACAAGAATAAAATTGTGTTATTTCCTCATTAAAAATTTTATTTCTATTTAAATGAAAAAATAAATATCCTCCTTCAAATTGTTTAAAAAAATTAATAAAAAAAAAATTTTCGTTTGTTTGAAAAATATAATCAATTGTAGGAAAAAATTGGAAATTTTCTGTAATTATATCCATAAGTAAATTAATATCAATAAAAACTGATTCAATATTTAAATTAAAGCATCTAATTAAATAAAATTGATTATTTGAAAGATATTTTCCTAAACATACATTTCCAAAAATAGAATTATTAAAAATACCATATAAACGAAAATTTTCTATTTTTAAATCAGTTAAATTTATTGCTAAATTAGGATTACAATAAATAATTTTTGTTTGTTGAGATTTAATTAATTGTGCAATACCAGTAAAACTCCAATTTATTTTTTGCTTTTTTATATTTCCAAATAAATATATATCAATATCAACTAAATATTCTTTATTTTGTTTAGTTTGAATTGTTTTTTTATCAATTTTAGTTGTTACAAATTTATTTAAATGAGGATTATTTACTAAAGAAAAATCAATCTTTTTATTAAGTAAACTATAATATATTATTGAGATAAATTTTATTATTATTCTTTTATTCTCAGATTCATAATGATAATCATATTCATCATTTTTTCCATGAATAACAAATTCATTTGAATTTGTTGATGTTGTTATTCCTGATAATAAATTTATTGGAATTTTTCTTTGAACTTTTTTATATTTTAAATTATATATATTTTTTGTTGTTATTAATATATTTCTTTCTTGATGTTCATTTTGAAAATTTATTTTTATTATTTTGTCACTTAATATTACTTCTTCTTCTTCTGGTTTTATTATTTTTTTAATCTCTTTATCAAAACTATATAATAATTTATCTTGTTTTTTATCCATTAAAGCATCTTTCATTTATTTTAATAATATTTTTAAATTTTTCAAAAACCTTTAAAGATGGATTTATATAAATAAAAATTCAATTAATTTTATTTTTCAAATGAATTTTAAATTAGAATGAAAGATAATTATTTTATTTTTATTTAATAAATAATTAATGAATATAATTTTGATTTATTTTTTAAATATAAAATAAGAACAGGTAGATATATTTTATATTTCTTTTTATAAAATAATCACTTTTAGATTAATCAAGTAACTTTAAAATATGTTGTAATTTTTTTTGATAATTACAATATTAAATAATAAATGAGAATTAAATCTATTCTAAATTGTTAATATGAATATTTAAATGTTAATTTTTCAAGAAATAGATAAAAATATTATTTATTTTTCATATATTAACTAAAAAAATAAAATATTTTTATTAAAAAAAAATTTAAAAAATAATAAGTTTGAAAATGAAAAATTCTATTTTTATATTTTTTATTTATAATTTATGATTAAATTATATTACATAATATAAATTTAAAGTCTATTATTTGACATTTAATTCCATTTTTATATTTATAAAGATGAAAATTTGAAAAAGAATCAAAATAATAAAACTAAAATAAAATTAAACTTACTATATAAAATTTTATGCACTACTTAATGAATATAGAATATTTAATCCAATAAAATAAAAAGAATCATAATTTTTACAAAAAATTTTAAAATTGTTTATTGTTTTTTTGTTGTTCGAAATTTTTTTCTTTAGAAATTTAATTTTATCTTTCATTTCTTTAATTTTTATTTCTAAAATATCATCTGACTTTTTTTTATTATTAATAAAAGATTGATTTAATAAAGAATTATTTTTTTTTAATATAAGGTTATTTTTTATTTCATTTTTAAATTTTATTGATTCAAAATTTAATTTTGGAATTATAAATTTTTCTTTTGAAATATTATCTTTAAAAGAATTATTTGAAGTATTTTCTTCTTTTTTTAATAATATATTAATAGAACGATCATCCATTGAATGAATATGTGTTTTATTTGTAATTTGATAAAAATAAGGAATTAAATTTAATTTATTATCATTAATATTATTTTGAAAATTATCAATAAATGAATTTGACAATAATTCAAATTCTTGAAAAATTAAACTATTATCTTCACTATTATTATTATCAAAATTGTTTTTATTATCAATTTCCCATATTATTTTTTTTGGATTTATTATATATTTATGATATTTAATATGTTTTTTTGAAGATATTTTCTTATCAGAATCATTATTTGTATTTTTGTTTTTGTTTAATTTTTTCAATTTTTTATGCAATAATTCATCAAAAAATAATGATAATTCTAAATAAAAATGATCAAATTCTTTTCTAGATTTATCATTTATATATATTTCTTTTTCTTTTTCTCTAACATAATTAAAATTTTTTATTTTCTTTTTATAATTTTCAATAATATTATTTTTTAATTCAATTTGATTTGAAATAATAAATAATTCATCTTTTAAATTTTGTAATTTCAAATTTGGTTCTTCTAATTCTTTATTTAATTTATTATTTAAATTAAATAAGTTTATATTTTTATTTTTAATTTCATTTTTTATTAATTTATTTTTTTCCATTATTATTACATTACGTTCTATATGATTTTTGATTAAAAATAATTTCTCCGCTTCTTTATTCATTTTATCTTTTGAAATTTTATTTAAAATTGTTTTTATTCTATCGCTTTCTTCTAAATGATTTTTTATTTCTTCTTTCAAATAATTATTTAATTTAAGTAATTCTCTGATTTTTTCAGCTTTTTTACTAATTAATATCTTTATTTTTCTTCTATTTGATTCTTCAGGTTGATAATTTAATATTATATCCTCATCTCTAGCATTAGATATATTTTTCATAAATATAATTATTTTATTGTCAAAAACTATAAAAAATAAATAAACGAATAAACTAAAATAAAAAGAATAAAAATCTTTTAAATTATTAATTAATAATCTATAATTGATAAATAAATATTTTAAAATTTAGTAATAGACTTTATAATTTGTTTTCTATTTTTCTTGTATTTAAAATTATAAAAAAAATAAATCTTAATTATAAAATATCTATGAAAATATAAATAATAATTTTAAAGAATCAGATTAATATTTAAGAAAAAGATAAAATACTTCTTTTTAAATGACCAGAAGTTAATTTGAGAAAATTCAACATTTATTTTTTTAATTTTAATTTTAATTATTTTTTATAGAAATAATGGAATAATCTCTATTTCAATTAAAAATAAAGAGTAATTAAATTTATTTAGTTAATTAAAAATCATTAAAAAAAAAATATATTTTTAAGTAAAAATGGAAAATAATAATGAAGTAAATGAAAATAGAAATATAACATTAAATCAAAAAGATAATAATTATGAAATTCTCCCTGAAGATGATTCAAATTACGATATATCATTTAAAATAATTGTAATTGGAAATTCAGGTAATTAAAAAAAAAAAATAATAATAAATAGGAGTTGGAAAATCATGTTTATCAATTCAAGCAACAAAAAATGTTTTTCAAAATAATTATTTAGCAACAGTAGGTTTTGAATTCTTCTCATTTAATATAAAAATAAATGATCAAAAAATAAAATTACAAATTTGGGATACATGTGGACAAGAAGCTTATAAATCTTTAATTATAAATTTTTATAGAAATAGTTCTTTAGCAATTATTGTTTATGCAATTAATGAGTAAAATAAATTTTTTTTATATTAAAATTAGTGAATCTAGTTTTAATGAACTTGAAAATTGGATTAAAGATTTAAAAGAAAATTCAAGTCCTGATATTAAAATAATTTTAATTGGAAATAAAGTTGATTTAGAAGAATTTAGAAAAGTTAAAAAAGAAGATGCAGAAAAATTAAAAGAAGATTATGAATTTGATTATTTTACTGAAGCTTCTGCAAAAACTGGTTTTAATGCTAAAGAAATTTTTATCAAAGCTGCTCAAATTTTATATGATGATTATATTTCTTATAATAATAATAATAGAAATGAACAAAATGATTATAATAAAGTAAAAGTGAATAATGATGTTAATAATGAAATAAAAAAGAAGAAAAAATGTTGCTAGCATAATTTATAATAGTATAATTAATATTCATAATTTTATTTTATAATTTTTTATTAATTTGTAATAATTTTTTTAAATATTATTATTATTATAATTAAATATTTATAAATAAATAAAATTAAATTTTGATTAAAAACATTTATATATTTTATAATAAGAAAAAAATCCATCAAAAAAAAATAATTCATTTTAAATATAAAACTATTTAATTACAAACCAAAATTTACCTATAAAAAAAAAAATGAAGCTAATAATAAAAAACCTAAAACAAGTTCCACACAATGTAGAAGTATCTTCAGATGAAATAACAGTAAAGGATTTAAAAAAGGAGATAGAAAAAGTACATGGTTTTGATGCAGAACACCTTAAACTTTTATACAATGGTGTAGTATTAGATGACACTAAAACCTTAAAATCTTATGATATAAAAGATGAATATGTAATAATAATGATGAATACAAAAGCAAAAATTCAAAACTCTCAAAAAAAAGAAGAAAAAAAAGAAGAAAATCCACCTCCAAAAACAGAACCAAAACAAGAAGAACAAAAGCCAAAACCAGAAGAAAAAGATTATTCAGAACAAATAAATAACTTAGCAGATATGGGTTATCCAAGAAGTGAAGCTGAAGCAGCAGTAAAAGCTGCTCGTGGAAATATTAATCTCGCTGTTGAATTTTTAACTAATGGTATCCCTGCAAATTTACCTAATATTCCTAGTGAACCTATTCCTGAAAACGGACAAAGTGGACAAAATGAATTAAGTCATATTGCTAGTATTATTAAAGTTCTATGTCATAATAGACCTGAAGCACTTTCTTCTATTTTATTAACTATTCAAAATAATGATCCTGAATTATTTGAGAGAATTAAAAAAAATGAAGCTGAATTTAAAAATTTATTACAAGGTGAACCTACTGAAGCAGATTTATTAAATTTTCAACGTTTTTCACAAACTTTAGGTTTAGGAATTCCTAATGTTGAAGGAGGTGTTCCTGGAATGGGAGGAATGGGTGGTTTAGGTGGTCTTGGTGGTTTAGGAGGACAACCTAGAAGACATCCTGGCGCTATTATGATTTCTCCACAAGAAGCTGAAGCTATTAAAAGATTAAAGGAACTTGGAGGGTTCTCTGATGCTGAAACACTTCAAGCTCTAAGAGCTTGTGATGGAAATGAAGAATTAGCTGCTAATTTTTTACTTGAAACTAAATTTAATGAACAAAATTTCCAATTTGTTGAACAACCTAATGTTGGAAAGAGTGAAGAAAAGAAAGAAGAGAAAAAAGAAGAAAAGAAAGAAGAAGAAAAGAAGGAAGAAGAAAAAAAAGAAGAGGAAAAAAAAGATAATCCTTAAAAAGTTGATTATATTAGGAGGGCTATTGTATAAAATATTATCTTTAAGTATTAATTATTTTGAAAAATATTCATTTGATAAAATAATAAATTTTTAAAATATAAAATATGTTTTTATATCTTATTAGAATTTTTAAAGGTTTTATATGAAAAAAACAATTAAAATTAAAAACCTTTAAATTTAATTGTAATAATTAAAATAAAAATTAAATTAAAAAAATCATAAATAACTTAATTAAAACTCAATTTATTTCTCATCCACATAAATAAATAAAAAAAAACAATAAAACAAAAAAATAAAATTTATTTGCCCAAAAATAAATTTTATTCCTTATAAATAAACCCCAAGCAAAAATGTCAAAAAACGAAGCAATAGAAATAGAAAAAGGTCGTTTATATTGGATCTCAGATTCAACAGCACCAAAATGTAAAACATCAAAAGCCTTTTACTTCTGTATAGACGACAACTTAGTATATGAAGCATTCTTTGATGATTTTGGTCCATTAAATTTAGCCCAAACTCACAAATATTGTATGGAAGTAGATAAAATAATGCAAAATCCAGATTTTAAAAAGCACAAAATTTACCATTATACAAGTTTAGATTTTAAAAAAAGAGCAAATGCAGCATATTTAATGGGAGCATATTTAGTAATATGTAAGCATAAAAAAGCAGAAGAAGCATGGGAATTTTTTCAAGGAGTAAAACCTCCATTTACTCCATTTAGAGATGCTATTTGTGGAGAATGCACATATCCATGTACAATATTAGATTGTTTACGTGGATTAGAATATGCTATTCAATTAGGATGGTATGATCCAAAGACATTTAAACCAAAAGAATATGAAGAATATGCTAATGTTGATAATGGTGATATGAATTGGATAATACCAAATAAATTTTTAGCTTTTTCAAGTCCTTCAGCATCACAATATGATTCAGAAGGTTATAGAACATATACACCAGAAGATTATATTCCAATATTTAAAAAATGGAATATTGGTTTAGTTGTTCGTTTAAATAAACCAGTATATGATAAAGACAAATTTGTTAAAAATGGTATTAAACATGTAGATATGTATTTTTTAGATGGTTCTACACCAAGTATAGAAATAATGGATAATTTTATTAATATTTGTGAAAAGGAAAAAAAAGGAGTTGCAGTTCATTGTAAAGCTGGTTTAGGTAGAACTGGAACTTTAATTGCAATGTATGCAATGAAACATTATAAATTCCCAGCTGCTGCTTTTATTGGTTATATTAGAATTTGTAGACCTGGTTCAATTTTAGGACCTCAACAACAATTTTTATTAGAAATGCAAGATAAATATTTTAAGAAAGGGGATGATTATAGAAAAAAAAATGGTTTAACTGATGAATTGTGTTTAAAAATTGAAAATTTGAAAATTGATAAAGATAAACATGGAAAAGGTTATTCTAAGAAAGATGATGATATTAGGAAACATGGGGATATTGGACAAGGGGAAGGATTAGTTGATAAGAAGAAAAAAAAGGATAAGTAAATATTTTTGTTTTTTTTTTATATTTTTTTATTTTTTGATGTTTTGGGGATTTTTTTTTTTTTTTTTGGGTTTTATTTTATTTAGTGTTTTTTGAAGTTTTTTTTTGTTTTTTTTATATTTTTTGAATAAAGCTTTTTTTGGCTTATTGTTAAATTTAAAAGAATTTTTAATATAAAAAAATTAATAATATTTTTTTATTTTTTTGGAATTTTTTTTGTAAAGAAATATTTATATTATTTTGATTATTTTTTTTTATTTTTAATATTTTAGAGATTTTATTATAAAGAATTTTCAGCCTCTACGGGTTGGTTAAAAAAAATCATTGATTGTTGGTATACTCATCTTTTTTTTTCATCATTAATTTATTGTTTCTTTATTAGTAAATAATATAACTTCAATTTATTTTTTATTTTATGGTTAAATTAAATTAAATAATTATGTTCTATTAAAATTTAGAAAAAGATAATTTTAAAATTGACATAAATACAAAGGTTTATTTTAAAAAAAATTATGTTTATGAGTTTAAAAGATTAAAAATATTTTTTTATAAAATAATCTAATTAGAATAATATTAATTTGAATATTTAAATCATTTAGATATTTTATTTCTTTTGTATTTATTCATTTTTTCAAAGAAAAAAAATTAGATTAAGATATAATAAATGTCTATTAAAGATGAACAATATAAAACTCTATTTAAAGAATTAAAAAATATAAAATATCCAAATATTTCATCAACAGGAAAAATATATGATAAATTATTATCTAGAAATGTATTTTATAGTATATTAAACAGAAAAAATAAATATTTTTCAAGAAATAAAAGTGTAAATAACAAAACAAAATCAATAGAAGATGATTTTGATAATTTAATAAATAACGAAACAATATATGATAAAAGTTATTTTAATTCAAATAATGAAATGATGAATATATCAAATCAACTTAGACATTCAATACAAAAATTTAAAGAAAAAAATTCAAATTCATTAACTTTTAATGGAACATTTCAATCAGTAAATCAAATAAAAGAAAATCATAAAAATATATTCAAAAATAAATTTAAAAAAAATACTATTATACCAATTTCTAATTATCAACCAAATTATAATTCAATTGATAAACATATTCCATATTATAAATTAAAACCTTTAAAAAAAAAAAAAAATTCAATTTTAAATCATTGTGAAATTAAGGAAAAATTGTTAAAAAAAATAAATAAAAAGAACAATTTATTAATAAATAAATCTAATAATATTCATGTAATGTCTTTTGATAAATATTCAATGAGACCAGATTTAATTAAAAATAAGAATTTAAATGATAGTTATGTTGATTATAAAATAATAAGAAAAATATCAGTCCCTAATTTTAGAAAAATGATTTCAAGAGAAAAAAAACAGATAAATAAACCATTAGAACATGTTAGAGATTATTTTCCAAATTATAATGCAATTTATTGTGATAAAACAAATTTACCTTTAGTTAATACTGAATTAAAAAGAAAAAAAAATTTATTAAGAAAAATATTAGTTAATTATCATCCAAGAGCAGAATATTTAATTACTCCAAAACTTAATGTAATATAATTTATATTTTATTTATTTTTAACTTTAATATTATATTTTTCTTATTAAATTATATTATATTTAAAACATTTCTAATAATTAGTAAATATAAATTCAATTTTAAAGTTATATTAAAATAAATCAGAACAATATTTTAATTAATATATATATTTATTTTTTTTTATTTTCTTTATTTTTAGTAAAACTTTCATTTTGAATATTTTTATTTTTTTGAATTAATTTTTTATTGTAAATTTTTTTTTGAGAAGGTGAAACAGAATGATTTCTTGTTATTTTTTTAGTTGATGGTTCTAAATCATAGGCTTTAAGTACAGTATCACATAAATCTTCTGTAAAAAATCTTTGAGGATTACTTATAAATTTATGACATTTTTCTTTTTTTATTATTTTATGAGGTATATTTATTTTATTATTTTTTTTATTTATTTTATTTATTTCTATTTCATTTTGCTTTTTTTGATTAGTAATTTGTGATATTTCTTTTTTAGATTTTTCATTTCTTTCTGAATTATTTATATTATTTTTATTATTTTCATCTACTTCATTTATTAATTGAGATAAAGTATCTAATGCTATTTTTTGTTCTTCATCTTCATTATTTAAATTTTTATTTTTATTATTTTTATTTATATTATCTTTTTCTACTTCAGTTATATTTTTATTTTTATTATCTTCTTTTATATTTTCGTATGAATTATTAATTATATTATTATCTTTATTTTTATTAATATCATTATCATTATTCTCATAATTTTTTTTCTCATTAATTTCAATATTATTATTATTTTCATTATAATTATCATCATTTATATTTTCATTCTTTTTTTCTTCATTTTCTATATTTTCATTTTCATTTTCATTTTCTTCATTTTCATTTTCTTCATTTTCTTCTTCTTCTTCTTCCTCTTCTTCTTCATAATATTTGATTTCTTTTTGAGTTTCTTTTTCAATAGATTCCATATCAATACGAGGAGAATTTAAAATAATTGGTTTTGATATTTTAGAATTTTTAATATCACTAATTTTAATAGGATTAAATTCTTTTTTTTGTCCATTAGAATCAATAACACAAAGTTGTGTTGCTAATTCATTTTCATTAAACAAAACAATAGAGTTTTTATCTTCTGAAAAAGTGACATTTTTATTATTTAAATTATTTTTTCTTTCATTAAAATTTTCATTTATATTATTATTATATTGATTATTTATATGATTATTATTTGCATTTTCTAAAGCTTTTTTTTTTATTTCTTCAAATATTGCTTCATTATCTGTTTCAGAATCATCTGAATTTATTAATTCATTATTATCTTTTTCTTCTTCTTCTTCTTTTTCTTCATATTCATTTTCATTTTTTTCTTCTTCTTCATTTTTACTTTCTTCATTATTATATTCATAATCATCTTTTTTTTCTTCTTCTATTTCATAAATTTCATCATCATTTATTTGTTTCATATTATAATTTTCACTCTCATTTTCTTCATCATCTTTTTCTTTTTCATAATTTAATGAATTATTCAATTTATTATCTTCTATTGGTTCTTTAAATAAATTTTGTAATTTATTAATATAATTTATTTTTTCATCTTTTTTTTCTTCATTTATTTTCTTTTCTAAATTTTCTTTTTCATTTTGTTTTAAATTATCATTATTTTCTTTAATATTATCTTCTATATTTATTTTATTTTTTATTTTCAATATTTCTTCATTTTGAGAAGTATTTAATTTTTGTTCAGATTCATTTAAATTACTTATATTAATATTACTATTACTAGTTTTTTCTGATAAAGTATTTAGATTTTGAGTATCAATTGATAAATTATTTTTATCTGATTTTGATTTTATATTTTTATTTTTTATTATTTGTTTTTCACCATCTTTTATTATTATTATTGAATCTCTTATTTCTTCTTTATCTCCATTTCTAACATATATATTCTTATTTTGTTTACTTATTTTTTTTTCATAATCTCCTTCTTCCATTTTTTCAAACATTTTTCTTTTATTTAAGTTTTGTGATAATAATGTATTTGATTTTTCATAATTTAATATTTCCATTTTTTTATTATTTATGTTTTCATCGTTATCATTGTTATTTTGAATTTTATTTATATTTTTATTATCTTTTTTATTTTCTTTAATTGAGTCATTTTTTTTTGTATTTATAATATTAAATTCATTTATTTCATTTTTTGTTTCTATTTTTTGATTTAAATTTTCTTTTTGTTTTACCATTTCATTATTAATATTATTTTCATTATTTATTTTTAATTCCTCAGAATTACTTTTATTTAGTTCTATATTTTTTATCTCTTTTTCCTCTATTTTTTCTATTTCTTTTTCTTTATTATTATTTAAGTTATTGAAATCATTTTTATTTTTCTCATAATTTTCATTATTATTATCATTAATATCATTATTATTCAAATTTATTTTATTTATTTTTTCATTTTCATTCATATTATCTTCTAATAGATTATTTATTTCATCAC
>JAEEGK010014079.1_pt1 | contig 17915 bp, 10 predicted proteins | sample 8958771 | NCBI WGS metagenome assembly JAEEGK01 (sample SAMN16246547, study PRJNA631951) | gut metagenome | biome: gut microbiome; feature: rumen; material: SC-attached | host: Bos | place: Iran: Karaj | collected 2018-10
CAATCCCCAATCCCCAATCCCCAATCCCCAATCCCCATTAATTTCTTATATTTATTAATTATTTCTTTTATTTTAGTTTTTCATTTAATTTATAATTTTTTAATTTAATTTTTATTTTTAATTGAATTAATGAATGATAGAATTTTACATCGTAATATTAGTATCGAATTAAATCCTGTTGCTTTAAGAGCAAGACTAAGAATTTTTGATTTTTTAAAGGAAGAATATGAAAATAATAATGTCTTAATAAAAAAAATTCCATTTAAAAATAAAGAATCATCATATAAATTTTACCATGATAATTATAAATTGATAAATAAATTAGAAAAAAAAAGTTTTTCTGAATTATATAAAGATGAAAAAAATTGTTCTGAAAAAGTTCATGAAATTTATTCAAAAATAGGAACATATTATAATAAAAATAATAAAATATCAAGAAATTTAAGCTTAATTCATCTACCAAAAATAAAAAAATTAAATTCATCATTAATGAGTAAGAAAATAGAAAAAAAAGAAAAAAAAATTTCAGATAATAATAATTCAAATAAGACCGTATGTTATAAAAAGAAAAAAAAAGATAAAAAAATAAAATATTCAATGGATGATTCGAAAAATATAAAACAAACAAAAATAAAAGAGATTTTTGGAAAAGATCTAAATAATAATTTTAAGATTACTCCAAATGGAGGAATTCTTTTTACAAATTCAATTTGGAGAATAAAAAATATAAATAATTTAGTAAAATATAAAAAAGGAGTTTTTTTAAGGCCACAAGAAAAAAAATAATTAAATAATTGTATTATATTTTATATTGTTTTTATTAGAATGTAGAAATAAAAAAATATTAAAATTTAAAATTTATTTGTTATAAGAAATATTGTTTGAATTTTAATTATATTATATTTATTATATTTTCTTTATTTTCTTTCTATTTTCAAATTATATCAATAATAATAATAATATATATTTTAATTATTTTTTTGATTATTATAATTTAAAAAAGTATCATCATCTATTTGCATTAAATCATTATCATAATTAATATAATTATTTAATAAATGATGTTCGTTTTCATTTATATCAAAATGTAATGATTTTACATTATCTAACATTTCATCATCTTTAGAAAAATTGAATTGAATATTAAAAGGATTATTTAATTTTTCATTATTTTTAGAATTTGTTTCATTATCTTTAAAAGAAAAATAATTATTTTCTTCTCTCATATTATTTAATGGAGTTAAAGGATTATCATTATTATTATGTTTAATTGGAATTTCCATTGAATATCTATGAGTAAAATCTTTTGAAATTTTAAATATTTTATTAGAAGGAGTGCTTTTCCTTTTTACATAAGATATATTATCATTCATTTCATTATCATCAATTTCAATTTTTAATTTAATTTTATTCCCACTATTTTCTTTTACACTTATTTTGTTCTTTTTATTATTAATTATCTTATCAATTTCATTTTCATTTATAATATTATTAAAATTATTATTATTTTTTTTACTGTTATAATTATTATTATTAATAATAATATTATTATTATTATTATATTTACAATTAATAACATTAATTAATTTTTCTTTTTGTTCATTCGTTAGTTCATTTTCTGTTTTTTTATTATTAATATAAGTTTCAATGATATATTTAATCATTTCATTATTATCAATAATGTTATTCTTATCTGAATTAAATTCACCTAAACTTCTTTTAATTCTCAAAAAAAATTTTTGAGCATGAGATCTAGCTTGTGTACTTGATCTTGTTTTAATAATTTTTTGAACTTTCTTCCATTCATTTCCATGTTCTAAAATTCCCTCAATAAATTTTTTATGTTCTTCATCACTCCATCTTCCATTATTAAATTCGTTTTTATTATTTATTTCTTCTTCTTGTGAAGAAAGAGATGTTGAATTATTTTGGTTTGGTGATTTATTATTTAAATTTTGATTTTGTTGATTTTGGGAATTTGGAGAATTTTTTTTTTCTGAAATTTTTATTATTTTTTGTTGGTTTTCCATCATTTTTTTTTACTCTAATTTAATTTTTTAAGTTTAATAGTTATTATATGAAGTTAAAAGAAAAAAAGAATAGTAATATTCTTTCAAATAAAAATAAAACTCTTAAATTTCAATTAAAGCTATAAAAATTTAAAAAAAAAAGTAGAGTGATAAAAATTAAATAGCAAAAATAAACTCTTTTAAAAATTTTTATCTTAAAAATTAGCTAATAAAACTTTTAAAATTCCTCAAATTAATAATAAAAATAATTCATAATACATCAATAATCACAAAAATAAATAATTAATGAAAAAAAATAAAATAATTAATTGATAAATGTTTTTAAACAATAAAAAATTTAAGATTTTTTTTCTTATTTATTATCAGTTAAAAACTGTTGTATTTATGAATAAAATTTCAATATTTAAATTTTCATTTTTTGATTACAATTTTTTTAATTTAATTATTTAATTATCTTCTTATTTTTTATTATTTTTAAAACAAAATATTTTTAATATTTTTTTTATAGATTACGTAAACAAATAAAAAAATTATTAAATTAAAAATTATAATATTACCAAGGATATCCAAAAAAAAGGAAATATACACAATTAAATAATTAAAGGTTTCTAGTTTCTACTAAATTCAACTTTTCCACTAAATTTAACAGATACTTTTTTTTTATTTTTATTTTTTGCAGGTTTAGATAATTTTTCATAAATATAAAAACCATTTTTACCATAAATCTCTTCATAAACTTGTTTAATAAATTTTTCTCTTTCTTTAGGTTCATTTCTATTTAAACTTGTGTTAAATTGTGTCAATAAAAATAATTTTTGTTTTTTTGGAGATAAATTTTCAAATTTTAAACAATCTTCAGTATTATTTTCTTTTTCAAATATTATTTTAAAGAATCTAACAATAATCAAAACTAAAATTGCACAAAAAATTTTTTTATGTTTCAATATAAAACTAAAAATTTCTAAACAACCTTCCATAGTTTTAAATAAAATTTTCTTGATTAGTGATTTATTTAAAAAATTTAATTTACAAAAACTTTAAATAACAATTAATTAATTTCTCAAAAAACAAAAAATAAAAGTAAATATCCATTCAAAAAACTTTTTTGATGAAGAAAAACCAAAAAAAAGTGTTTTATATAAATCAAAACTATTTAAATCATATAAAATCTCCTAATAAAAAAGTTACCTATAAAAATCTTATATAAAAATCATAACTAGAAATAATCCATAAAAAAAACTATAAAAATTTCATTTCTCAAAAACAAAAATAAAATCATTATACCTAAAAGAAAAAAATTTCTCCTTTAAAAACTGAAAATAAAAATAAAAACCCAAAAAAATTAAATTCTCAAAAAACTTTCCCTATGCATTCATTTGTTTTTTTCCCTTAAAAATGAATAGTTAAAATTTAAAAACATAAAATGGCTACCAAACGGTGCATCTGATTTTTTATGAGAGAAATTAAGGGAAAAAAGGAATATAACATAAAATTTTTTTAAAATTAAAAAATCATCAAACAATTACAAATTTTTACATTGGAAATTTGATAATTTAAAAAAGAATTATGGATGGAATATGTTTAAGTGAATTTATATTTATATATATTTTTAATGAATATTCTCCATTTAAAACAATATTTACTTTTATTTTCATTTTTTTATTTAATGTGATAAAATTTGTACAATAAATATTATTAAAAAATAATATTAACATAAATACACAAAAAAATAAAAATAAAAATTATTTGTTAAACTTTCTTCGATATTCAATAATTTTTTGTTTAAAATCATGATCTTCAACTAACATATCAACACTTAAAAATTCTCTTGATAAAGGATCATTATTATGTGTTTTTAACCAATCAATAATTGCACTTTTTTCATAATAATTTCCACTTGGAGTTAAAACTGGATTTTTCATATATTCTTGTGTTATAGGACATATTCCAAATTCTTCATCAAATTTTTCTTCTTCTTCTTCTTCTTCTTTTTCTTTTTCTTTTTTTATTGATTTGAATAATTTACTTTTTTTTTTATTGTTTTCTTTTTTTGATAAATCAATTGCTAATTTTATTTGATTTTCCTCTTCTGAGAGTCTTAAAGCATAATTTAATTCTCTTTGTTCTTTTAATTTTGAAGCCATTGCTTTTGCTTTTTTTCTTTGTTCTTCTTTTTTTGATTCTAAAATTGCAATTGTTAATTGTTTTTCAAAATCATCATCATCATTATCCTTTTTTTGTTTATTAGATTGAATATTTTTTCTTTTTTCTTCATCTTCTTTTGATTCTAAAATTGCAATTTTTAATTGATCTTCAAAATCATCATCCATTTTTCGATTATTAGATTGAATTTTTTTTCTTTTTTCCTCTTCTTTTTTTGATTCTAAAATTGCAATTTTCATTTGATTTTCAAAATCATCATCATTATTTCTAATAATATTATCATTATTATTCCTTTTAACATTAGATTGAATATTTTTTCTTTTTTCCTCTTCTTTTTTTGATTCTAAAATTGCAATCATTAATTGTTTTTCATAAACATCATCATTATTTCTAATAATATTATCATTATTATTACTTTGAACATTAGGTTGATTTATAGATGGAATATTAAGATTAGCAGAGCTAATAGATGGAATTTTATTAATTCTATTTTTGAATAGATTTCTTGGTTCTATAGTTCTATCCAAACCATCATCAAATGGAAAATTAAGATTAGTAGGTCTAATAGATGGAATTTTATTAATTCTTTTTTTGAAAAGAATTGTTGGTTCTATACTTCTATCCAAACCATCATTTAATTCAAATTTAGATGTAGTAATTAATGGATTTTGCTTTTCAAATTTAGAATCAAATAATTCAAAATTAGATTGAGTTTTATTAAAAAAATCATTTCTTAAATTTGCAAATGTTTGTTGTCTTTGAAGTGAAAATAATCTTTCTTCTCTTTTATTTGAATTACTTATCTTTCGTTGGAAAAAAAATTCTTCTTTATGGGTTTGGATGGAAATTCGTCTCATTATGTTTTCTATTTTTTTAACTGTTTTTTGATTATATTAAGTAATAATGAAAAAATTGTTTTTTAATTATTCTTTATTAAAATTTAATATTATTTGTAAAGCAAATTATTAAATTATCAAATCTATATAAATATCCAATAATTTCCTTTTTAAGATAACTAGATTTTTGAAATAAAATATAATTAATTAATTAATTAAAAATAAAACAATTAAAAAAGAAGAAAAAGAAGATTAATGAAAAAATAACAACAAATATAATTTATAAAATGTCTATTTGTAAATATTTGTAAATATTTTTATTAAAGCAAACTTAATCATAAAATAAAACAAAATTTATTCTATTTCTAATTTCAAAATATTGCTCATTCCAATAATTTTGGATTTAAACTTCTTTGTTTTCTTAAAACCATCTTTTTCAACAGTAATATAATAATTAACCATTAAATCTTTTTTTGGAATTTTAATAACTTTTCCATTACCACTAACATACTCTTTATTATTACAATAAAAGCTAATTTTATAACCTTTCTGAATAAATTTCAAAATATTAAATTCAATAACAGCTAAATTTTTTACGTGTTTATACATATTTGAATGTCTCATAGTCATAGGACAATCTTTTCCAGAAAAATAATGATGTGGAACAACATCATCAATAGTTAAATTATATTTATCCATTAAATAAGCAATTAATTTAGCATCTTTCATCCAAGTATAATAAATATCACTTCCTTTATTAACACAACTTTCAATTCCAATTGAATTAACATTTCCACCTCTATTACTAATTTTATTAAAATAAGTATTAAAATAAGTTTCCCCTAAAAAATATTTACCATCTTTAACAATAGTTCTAATTCCTTCATCATTAATATCTTTAGTCTCAGCAATTCTTTCATTAAATGTCTCATCATTTTCATTTATCTTATATAAATACATAGGAGCTTTAATTAAACTTTTCTTCCCGTCAATTTCATAAAAACCATCATAACTAATAGTAATATTAGGTTTTAAATTTCCATTATATTCAACACCAGAGTCAATTAAGTTATAATCAATCTCATATCCATCTCCAGCATGATATCCGATTATGTCATCTGGGATATTGCGGTATATCGCATCATTTCCTACTACATATTGGAAGGAGGCAGAGTATTTGTCTCCATCAACGTATTGGTTCACCACAGCATTATTCCACTCACGTGCATTATGGACCCCGCATCCTGTATCATGTACACAGATATAGAATTTCTCTTTCTTCACCCATTTTAAGTTCTTGTTAGTTGGTTTGGCTAAGTTCTCTTTTATCGAGAGAGGCTCGAATAGGTAACTCGAGAGAGAACCCATCAAATAGTGAACATAATTACCCTGCCATGCGTAAACTATTATTGGCTGATTTAGGACTTTCTGATTGTGGATTGAACCAAAGTAATCAAAGATTGATTCCATTTCAGAGTAAGTTGAGCTGTGAATGGAAAGAAGGGTTACAAGAAATAAGAAATATCGTAACATTTTTTGGTTGAATTATTTTTTTTATTGGTGTATTTTATTAAATTTTAAGTGAATTCTTTTTCGTTTTTATTTTTTATAATTCTCAGATAATTTAAAAAAAACAAAAAAGGTATAAAAATATTTAATTATCAATTAACCTAAAAATAATTAATTATTTATAAAAAATATTAAAAAATAAATATTATTTTTTATCTTGATTTTTCTTCACAAACTTTTTATATCTTTTCAAAAATGATTTCAACTTTTTTTCAATATTAATAATAGTATCATCTAAATTCCTAATTTTTTTTTTGACCTGATCAACATCAGTAGCCATTTTATATTTAATTTGAAATCTATGAACAACATCTTTATATTTTTTTCTAAAAAAAAATTTATTCCTTGCTTTTTGAATCATAATATTTCTTTGTTCATCATTATTATTAATTTCTCCTCTAAAATATTTTCTTTTTTGAATAACATACATATAATTATTTTTAAAATAAGAAACAGCTAAATTTCCAATGTTATCTTTAAATTCTAATCTTTGAATTAAATTTAAAGTATGTTTATCATTATCATTTAAATTAGTAATAGATTGAAAATAATTAATATTTAAAGCCATTATTACAGTTCCAAATAAAGTTACAATAAATATAATAAATCTTCCTAAAATACTTTTAGGAAAGTAATCACCATAACCAACAGTAGTCATAGTAACTAAAACATTCCAAAAACAATTAAAATAAAACATATAATTATTATCATTATTTTTATTATTATTATTATTAATATTTGAAATAAGGAAAACAGGACCTTCAATTATTTTTAACATATAAGCAAAGGTTAAACAGGTTAATATTGTAATAAATATTAAAGTTTGTAATGTTTTACTTATTAATAAACATTTAAAAGAAAAAATATATCCTGATTGTTTTCCCATCATTTTACATATTCTATCAACTCTTGCTCCATAATAGTTAGAACATAATATAATAAATTTAATGAAATATACACTTCGAAATAACATTATTATTAATAAAAAATCATTTATATTATATTTCACTTCTATTAAATTCCATTTTTTACTTGTTGTTACATATTTATTTTTAAAAAGTAAATTCGGATGAATTAAATTGAATATTATATCAAATATTAAATTATATATTAATCCACTTTGAAAAAAATTATCTATTGAACTAATATATTTTGCTGCTTTATATAAATAAAAATAATGAAAATATTTTGGAATTAAACAAAAAAAAAAACCTAAAACTCAAAAGAAACAAAAATTAAAGAAATATTAATAATAGTATCATAAAAATCATATTTTTCACAAATTAAAGGACTACAAGTTCTTATTTCATAATAAATTATTCCACTTCCTAAAGTTAAAACTAAAAAAATTGTAGAAATCATTTCATCAATAAATATACAATTAAAATATTCTTCTGTTAAATGTTCATCTTCTAATTTTTCTTCATTTTTTAAAAAATTTCTTATAAAATACATTCTTACATCTGTTAATTGAGTAGTACTTAATTTTTTATTGTCTTCTTTTTTTTTTTTTTTAGGTTTTTTATTCTTTTTTTTCTCTGAAGAATTTGAAGGAGATGTTGATTTATTATTTTGTGGAGAATGAATTTGATTTGATTCTTTTTCTAAATTATTGTTTGATTCTTCAGATTTTATTTTTTCCTCTGTTGACATTTAATTATTTTTTTATATAATCAAAAAATTATTTTTGAATATAATTTTTTGTAATTTATTTTTAATTAATTTACATTAATATATTAAATAAGAGTTTATTATTTTGAGAAGTTGAAATCCTTTGATATTGATTTTTTTAAGTTAGAAAAAAATGTAGAAAATAAATATGAAAAATAAAAATATAAATTAAATATGATTTAAATTGTAAATAAATGAATTTACTACCCTAATTATTAATTAAAATTTTATTAAAAAATTAGAATTATAAATGAGATTAAAACATTTATTTTTTAATATTACCCGTAATAATTATATAATTAATAATAATATGACTCTTAAAAAGACTAATTTCTGAAAATTTTAGAAATTTTTTGAATAAGAGTTCCATCATTATAATTAAACTCTTCATTTTCTTTTTGATATTCTAAATTATTTTCAAAAGAGAAATTTTTGTTTGGATTTTGAGTAATATAATTATTAACTTCAACACTTTTATCACTCAAAACATAAGTTAAATTATTTAACATTCTTTGATAACCATTATATTCTTGAGCTAAAATATAATCTTCAAAAATAATATTAAATTTTCCTGTAATATTAGTATTAATAAAATTAACAACTGAAAAATTATATTTATCACTTAATTTAATTGAGAATCCATAATTAACATAAATAGAATCCAAAAGATAATTAATTTCTAAAACAATTTCATTTTTATCGTTATATATATATATTGGACTATTTAAATTTTGATATTCATTGTTATTAGATAAATTTTTTATTTCATTTCCTTCATATTTATAATTAGTTATATTCATAAATAAATCGTCAAAAGTATTATTTAATATTTTAGCAATAGATTGGTCTAATTTTTTTCTAGTTTCTAACCAATTATATTTTATTTTCTGAGTAATTGATTGAATAACATCGTTTGTTATTTTAGTTTCATTAATTAAATATTCAATTAAAAAAATTTTTAATTTTTGACATTGAGTTTTCATACTATTAATAATTTTACTAGCATCAATATAATCTGAAAGTAATATGTCATAAATTAAAAAATACTGAGTTAAATTCTCTGCTTTACTTTTGACTTGATTTGTGAATTCATTTATTTTATTTTGAATTAATGAAATATTTCCATTTTTAAGAATATCTTCTTTAAATTTATTAAATTTTTGTTCTGTTATATTAAGAGGATAATATATTGGATATGAATTATATTTAAATTCATTTTCTTGTAAATTTCTTTTTTTTTCCATAGATTTCAATCCTTCTAATTTCCTATCCTTAAAATAATTTGTTATATAATCTTTAACTGAATCTATATTATCATTAAAAATTGAAGTTAAATTATTCATTTGATTAATTATATTATCTTTTATTTCAATTAAATGTATATTTATTTTAGAATCGCTAATGTTTTTAATTAAATCAGAAACTAAATCTATTTTTTCATATTTATTTATTTCATCTTCAATATTTTTATTTTGCCTTTCTTTTTCTTTTTCAAAGTTTTCACTAATTGAATTTATTTCATGAATAATATTTATATTGAAAAATTCATTAATTAAATCCATTTTACTATTATTACTATTAAAAGAATAAAAATTATCATAATTATCAACAATTTTATTCAAATTTTCAAATTTTGTGATAATAGAATTCATAGTTCCTGAACTATAAGTATGAGAAGTTGATGAAGTTCTTTTACCTATTTTAATATGATAATCAGTAAATATATTTATTAGTTGATTTAATTCATTATTTATTTTTTCCATATATTCATTTTCTATATTTTTATTTAATTTATCTTTTAAATATGATGTTAAATTAGCTCGAAATCCATCTGTAAAATTTTGTTTTATTAAAGAATAAATTTTATCTTTATTTAATTTTTTATTCATATCAGCTGAAGATATTTGTAAAGATAATTTATCTAAGAAATTTTTAGGTATATAATATAATATTTGATTTTTAAATTTTTCTATTTTTAGATATATTATTTTATTCATTTTATATTCAATTATTTCTTTTATTTCATTTCTTGTATCTCCATAAATTCTTTCTAATCTTTTTGATAATAATATACTATACATTTTAGCTTTTGTGTCATCTAATAATGCATTCATATAATTATAAGTATCATTTACATTTAAAGAAATTTCTCTAAATTTATGAGTAATAGATAAATAATCAGACAAAAAAATTGAATTATAATATTCCTTTCCAATTCCATTTAAAAATGTTTCAATTGATTTATTAAATATATTTATAATAAATATATCTAAATTAGAAGAAAATAACAATCTTTCTTGAGTGAAACGCTCTTCTACTAATGCAAAGAAAGTTTGATTATTTTCATTTACTTTTGATAATATATCCAAAAAATCTGTATATGATACTTCTAATTTTAAATTTGATAATTCTTTTTCTTGTGAATTATTGATATAATTTGCAATTGCTGTTTGATTAGATAAATTTTTTGCCTTTTCCATTAAATTTTTAAATGATAATTTTATTATTTCTTTTGTTTCTGAATTTAATTTATCTATTGTATAATTTCCTATTTGAGATTTATTCATATAATAATTATATGTGGCATTATATTGAGAATTAAGAAAATTTAAAGTTTCTGTAAATCTATTATCTAAAGATGTTTTAATTGTATTTTTGAATTGTTCAAATTGATTATTATAAGTTTCTTCTATTTTATTTTTAATATCTTCGTAATATAAATCTTTTATTTCATTTAATGTATTATAAATCATTTCTGTAAAATTATAATTTATATCTAAAAATTCATAAGAAGTAATTTGAGAAAGATTTAATAATTTTTCTTCTAAATTTATAAAAGTTTCATTAATAAAATCAGATAATTCCCTATATAATTTATTTTTAATTTGATTAGGAATAAATAAATTATTTAAAAATTGTTCTTTTTCTATTAAATAATTTTCATAGATTTCATTATATAATTCTTTATAATCTTTATCATAAGAAATATAATCAAAATAATAAGGTTTTTTATCTTCATTATATAGAATTTCTTCATCAATAATTTTCATAATGTTTGACCAAGGACCACAAGGACTTGATAAATAATCTTTCAAATTTTGTAAATATTCATATGGCACTTGAAATATATTTAAAGATATTGTTTCAATTATTGTATATAATTCATCTATTCCTATTTTTTTTCTATATTCATTTTTTATATTTTCTTTTATTCCACTTGTTAAATCTTTTATAAATAATGAAGTATTTTTATTCAAATTAAATAAAAAATCTAAAATTTGAGAAATTAAATTATCTATTCCATCATTAAAATTATCTTCAAATAATTGTACAAATGTATCTGGATTTAATTCAGATAAAGTATTTTCATTAATTATTTCATCAGCTATATTAATTAAAGGTTTTAAATGAGAAACTGATTCTCTTAATTTAGATATATGAAAATTAATCATATGATAATTTGATATATAGTGATTATTATTTTCATCTGAACAAACAAATTCTTTTATTGGACAAATATATTGATCAAAATAATTTCTAATTTCATCTATTATTTTTCCTAAATTATTTGTTATATATAATTCTTTTTTTGAAAAATATTTTTCTATATTAAATTCATCTCTTTTCTTTCTATTATATAAATTTTTTTGTAAATTATTTCCTATTGTTTTTAAATTTTCTTCAATTAAATTATAATTATTTTCATTATCATCAATTCCATATTTTTCTTTAGGAACTATAATATGTAAATCATCTAAATATTTTTTTAATATATTATTAACTTTTTCATAACTTTCATTGATTTCTTTATTAATATTATTTATAATTAATGAATTAATATCTTCAATTAAATTATTAATTTGTTTTTCTTCCATTATAGAAATATTTCTTAATCTTGTTTCAATTTCTGATGGTCTAGTAACATAATCTTCAACATGAGATTTATATACTTTATTAAAAAAAGAATTATTAAATTCATTAAAAACAGGAATAACTTCATTATAATATTTTTCAGCCATTTCTTCAAATAAACTGTTATTATCATATTTAGATACAATGTAATTCATTAAATTTGAATTAAAATTTTTTTCATATATTTCATTTATTGCTTCATTTAAATTTCCATTAATTATTAATGCTTCAATATAGGAATTTCCTTGAATTTTTTTGATAATATTTTTTAAAAGTATATCAACTTCATTTTTAAAAGAATCTAATAATATATTAATATAATCAGTGTTATTTAAATTTAAAGCTTCAATTATATATTTTTTATATGCATTATTTCTTGTTTGAGAAGCATTCATATATATTGAAATAATAGATTTAATATCTTCATTATAAATTGAAAAATTTTGAGCAAATTCAATAAGTTTTTTTTCTTCTAAGAAATTTATTAATTTATTTGCATCTTCATAAATTTGTTCATAATCTTCTTCTTTTATTCTTTCACTTAAATTTTTAATAATTGCTTCATATATTAATTCATTTTTGTTAAATATTTCATTAATAATATTTTCTATTTTTCCTCTTATAGAATCAATCCTTTCAATTGATTCTATTCTTCTTTGATCACCATATTCATCACCGTAAAAGACTTTATGACCTTCAATAATAGATTTGTTATTTTTCATCGTGTCAGAAATATATTCAATATATTTTAATAGAGGGTCTATTTCATCTTCAAATTTATTTGTAATATTTTGATAAAAAGATAAATTTTCTGATTTAATTGCAAGTTCAATTCCATAAGAATATTTATGATATATTTTTTCAATTTCATTTAATGAATCTATTATATCATAATAAGTACAAATATCAAATTCAAAATCATTTATCAAATATCCATCTTCAAGTAATTTTAATTGATATTTAATATCTTCAATAACTTGAGGGAAAAAATTTTTAGAAGATTCTGTAATACTATCTATTTTATTTTGAATATCAAAAATAAAATTATCAATTTCAGTTTTTGTAATTTCGGATATTTCTAATATAATATTATTTTCATTATTTTTTATATCATTATATAAATTAGTAAGTGTTTCATTAATATTTTCCCCATCTAAATAAAGTGCATTGAAAGAAATTCCTGAAGCATTTTTAGTAGAAGTAAATAAAGTATCTAAAGGACTTAAAAAAAAATCTTTAATTTCAGGAAAATAATCAATAAATAAAGACATATTATTTAATTGATTTTCTAAATAAATTCTAACATTTTTATAAATATTATCAGCTTTTTTTTCAATTTCTTCTTCAATTGATGCACCCATTCTATTTAAAACCTCATCAATTAAAAGAATAATATCTTCAAAATTTGTAAAACTTTCTTGATTAAAAAGTAAAAAAGAATAATTTGATATATTTAAATAAACATCAAGTCCAAATAAACTGTTTAAAGGAGTGAAAGAAAATTTAGAAATAATAGCCATTGGATTTTCTAATTCATTTACTCTTATTATTGGAAAAGGTAAGAAAATAGGTTGATAAAAAGGGTCTAATACATTGGAATCAAATAATAATCTTAATTGATTTTTAGATGATAATTTACCTTGAAAAGGAGAAAATTTTTTTTGTGAAATTTCCGATTTTTCTGTTTTAATATCTTTAAATTTAATATTCTTTATTTTTTCACTTATTTCATTTGTTATATTTTCATCTATTGAATATAATTCTATATTCATTTCTGATTCAAATGTTTGGAAAATTAATGGAATTTTTGATTTTTTTATTGAAGTTTCTTCGTCAAATTCAGAAAAATTTGAATTTGATTGAAATTCAATTTGATTTGTTAAATTTGTTTTTAAATAACTTATTGAATAACCTATAACTTTATCAATAATTTTATTTTCATTTATACTTATATTATAAGATTTATAATCATAAGAATTAGGGTTAAAAGAATCATTTTTTTCATTATATAAATTAATATTATTTTCTTCTTTATAATAAATGTTTGATTTAAAATTATTGTTTTTATTGTTTAAATCATCATTAAATTTAGGAATAATTTTTTCAAGGACTTCATTTAAATAAGCATATAAAGTACTATTAATTAGTTCAGAATTACTTAAATTATAAATATTACTATAATTATCAAATTGAAATGTAATTATAGGAAAATCATCACTACTAATGTTAATACTATTATTTTCTCTAATATCATTTCCACCAATTAAAATATTTTCATTATTTTTTCCTTGTTTAACTAATTCAATTAAAGAAACATGTGCATAATATAAATTGTTTTGTATATCATAAACATTTAAAAGATAAGTAGCATTAAAACTAGTATTTAAATTAATAACAGTATTATTATAAAAAGTAATAGAAGTAATTCTATTAATATATTCTTTATAAATAATTAATTCATTTTTATGATGAATAATATGAGGCAGAATTGGTTCTACATCTTCTATTTCTATTTCTTCTTCTGATTCATTTTGTTTTGTCTTCTTAATGTTCATTACTACAAATAATACAACAATTGGAATAACTAATATTGTTGAAATTGCTATTATATATAATTTTGTTCTGGTTGATAAACATGAGGAATCGAGAGAAAAGGATACATCTGCCATTTTCAAAAATTATTTATCTAAATGATAAATGAACCTTTTTTTTTTAAATCACTTCTTTTTATTTTTTTTTTTCAAATAATTTTGAATTAATAGTATTTATTTTTTATTTTATTTGAAATATTTTAAAAATTAATAGAAAATGATCTATAATAAACAAAAGGAATTATTAAATTTCTCATTCATTTAATTGGCTCTTTTTAATTTTTAAGTTAAATTATATTATAAACATACTGAGAAATATTATTTAAGATATATAAAATTATTTTAAAACTTTTATCTGAAATTTTCTTAATTAATATATTAATGATTTCTAACTAAAAATTTTCATTGAAATATAAAGAAAAAAAAATAAATTGAAATAATCATTACAAAATATTATTTGTGTTTTATGTTTAATTAATTTGTTATTATAAAAATTGTATGTTGTATTCTATTTTTTCCACTTTATTTTCTATCATAAATCAGATGCAGGTTTATAACTATTTTATGATTTTAAATTTTAACTATTCATTTTAAGGGAAAAAAATAAATACACGTATTGGGAAACCTTTTTATGAATTTAATTTTTTTATTGATTTTTTTAATATTTTTAATAAAACAAAAAATTAAAAATTTTCATTAAATTTTTTACAATAAAAATTTGTGAAGAATTATTTTGAAATGTTTTTATGATTTATTCTGATTTTTTGTTGTAAGTGATTGAATTATTTATAATGATAAATTAAAAATAATTAATTTTTTAACTCTTTTAAAATAATCTCAGGACATATAATTGTTTTTATTTTTTAGAAGTAAAAATTTTTCTTATTTATATTTTATTTCAGCAAATGTATATATTATTATTAATGAAGAAATTGTGAGAATAATTTTATATTATATATCATATATGTATAATAGTGAAGTTATTATTTATTCTTTTTTCATATTATTAAATTTTCAAATATTCAAATCAAAAAAAATTAAATTAAATAGATTAAAATAACTTAAATTTATTCACATATAAATTGATATTATAAATACTGAAAGAAAAAGTAGATAAAGTAATTATACTAATTATACTAATAAATAAAGCTAACAATACATTTAAAAATATTATATCAAAATCAGTAATCCATCCTGTTCTAAACCAATCAATTTGATTATACTTATAAATAAAACAAAACAAATTAACAATATACCAAATAATTATACAAGAAATATATTAAAAAATAAAATAAATAATAAAAATTGTTTGAAATGAAAAATAACCTGTTTAATCAAATAAAGAAATTTATTTGATTAATCATTTTGGTTTGTTGGTGAATCAAAAATTTTTGATAATAAAAAGAAGAATTTGAGAAAAGTTTAATAATAAAATAAGGAATAAAAACAAAAAAAGAATGATAAAATAAAAATAAAATTTATCATTTTATCATTATATAAAAAAGTATTAATTAAGAAAGTAAAAAGAATAAAACTTATTTGAAAATTTAAATAATCTTTTTCTATTAAAATATATTTATAAAACGAAAATAAATTTAATTCAAACTGATAAAAAATTGAAAAAAATTTCTTTTATCTTTATCAAGAGCCAATCTATATGGATTATTATTAATATTTTTAACTTCTTCACTTTTATCAATATTAAAAATTAACTTAATCTTGATTTTAATTTTAAAGTTCTATGACTTTGATTGATACTTAAATCAGTTAATTTAGAAATATTTATTATATTATTTCTATTTTTTTTCTTTTTAACCATTTTTATAAATGTGAATACAATTCTTTTAATTGATTTGATGAAGAAAAATGTTAATATATTAATGTTTGAAATAAAAAAATTGAAAATAATAAATCAAAACCTTAAAATATTTTTCTTTAAAATATAAATGATTTATGACATTTTAATATTATTAAATTTTCAAATCCTTTTTTATAAAAAAATTTTTCTAAAAATTTTTAATATTTTTATTTCTTTTATATTTATAATTAACAAATACAATTACTTTTCTTTATTTTATAATCTAATTTATTATAATAACAACCTTTCATACATAAATTATTATTATTTAAATAATATTTTTCTTTGTCTTTTAATAAAACATCAAAAAAAATAAACTCAATATTAAAATTTTCTTTACTTTCCTCTTTATAAGAATCAACTTTTATAATAGTAATAATGTTTTCATTCTCTTTTATATTTAAATTATTTCTTAAAATATTTTCACATTGACTTACATTTATAATTGAACTATCATTTAATTCAATTAAAGGTTTATTACTTTCATATATTTGAATATTATATCCATATCCAAAAATACTTTTTTATTTTTCTTTAAAATTTTCAATCTTATCATCAAAAATTTCATTTCTAATTTCTTCTTTTTTATAATTACAATATAATTTATTTTCTGATATTTCTTTACATGAATAAACACATTTATTATTTTATATTTTCATAGGTGGAAGACATTTATCAACACCTTCATTATTTAATTCATATATATTATTATTAAGCTTATTATCACTACAATTATTAAAACATTTTTTACTTAAATTATCATAAAAAGAATTTTTAATTTACAATCATTAATATAATAAATATTATTATTTTCAAAATATTCAAAGGTATTTTCTGGGCAAGAATTAACACAAATATTTCCTTATTCAATTATATAAGAAAATGAATTAGGACATTTTTCAAACAAATGTAATCATTTTCAATATAAAAAGATAATTATTATCATTTCAATAATCAAAACATTTTCCATTTGAAATATAAAGATAAGGATCTTCACATTTAAACATTTTTTTTCATTATTTAATAAATAGTTATATAAAATTCATTTATTCAATATTTATTATCTATTGATATATATTTATTAGATTCTTCTATTCATTCATCATTGATTTCTCTTTTCATAATATATTTTGAACATATTCTTTTTCTTCTTTTCCTCTTATTTCACTTTTTTTATATAAATCTCATTCTTCACTACAAATATCATTTTCATAATATAAATTATATTGGAAACAATAATCAATACATTCTTTTTCTTTTAAATATTTAAATTTAATAAGTAACA
>JAEEGK010014082.1_pt1 | contig 17913 bp, 15 predicted proteins | sample 8958771 | NCBI WGS metagenome assembly JAEEGK01 (sample SAMN16246547, study PRJNA631951) | gut metagenome | biome: gut microbiome; feature: rumen; material: SC-attached | host: Bos | place: Iran: Karaj | collected 2018-10
CTTCCTAAAACAAAATTTGTAGGTTTTATATCTCTATTAATATAACCTTTATTATGTATATTTTCTATTGCTGTTATGGATTGTAATAAAATATCATATGCTAAAATAGAATTAAAATTTAAAAATGTTTTTTTAAATATTCCTAAATTTTTACCTAATAATTCCATTTCTATACAATTTAAATTTGATGTTCTACAAATTGTTAAATTTTCTATAAATTCATATATTCTTGGAATATGAGTTATTCCTTGTAAATTTTTTAATATATCATATTCTGTTTTTAATATTCTTTTTAATTTATCCTTTTTTTCTACTTTTAATGCCACGTAACAACAATAATTTTCATCATAAGCTTTAAATAATTGACTAAATGAACCTTCTCCTAATTGACATTGAACATAAAATCTTGATTTCATTACTGTCATTAATTTTTTATTTTTTTTGTAGAAAAAAATTATAAAATATTATTATTCTTTAATTTAAATTTTACTTTTTTCACATATTTTCTTGTAAATTTTATTTAAATAAGAAAAACAAGTAAAAAAAAGTATTAAATATAATAAATAATAGTTATGTACTTTTCATTATCTAATTCCCAAGAAGATAAATTAGATTTCATCATTTATATTTAAAAAAACAAATAATTGAATTCATAATTTATTAAAAATATTATTCAAAATTTGTGTTATAATAAAGTTAAAAATTTTTAGCATTTATTTTTTATTTTCTAATTTTTTAAAAGTATTTGAAATTGAATTTCCAACTTTAGATAATCCAACTTTAACAGTACTAAAAATACTTTTCTTTTCATTTTCATTATTATTAACATTATAAGTAGAATAACTATTAAAAGGAGTATTATTTTTTTGATTATTATCACTGTTTTCTATTTTCTCATTTTTATCTTCTCCTTTAATTTTTTCTTTAACAAATTCATAACCATTAATACTTTTCTCTTTTATCAAACTCCCAAAATTATATAAACCATTTTTAATAACATCAATTTTATTTTTCTTCAAAGAATTATCTGAAATATTATAATTATTAGAATAAATGTTTGGATTATTAATTTGATATCTTTTTGAATTCCCATCAAATGAACTATAAAATGGTTCTACATTATTATTTCTTATTAAATTTTCATATCTATATATTGTTTGTTCCATATCATTTCTTAAATTTACCATATTATGTCTTGCTTCATTATTATTCATCATTGAAAATTGGATAATTAAGTTTCCCATTGGAGATATATTATCCTTTAATTCATTTATTCCTTCTTTCAAATTATTAAAATTCGATGAATATTTTCCTTCATTTATATATTCATTATATTTTCTTATTTTTTCTCTCCATATATTTTTTATTTGTTCTGGGTTATCCAATAAATTTGAATTTAAATTATAATTATTTGAATTCTTATTATTGTTTGAATATTCATTTTTATCATTATTATTATTATTATTACTGTTTATATTATTATTTTCATATTGAAAAAAATTGTTATTATTTCCTAAATCAAAATCATTAAATAAAATTTCATTATTATTCATTTGATTATTTCGAAAATTTTGATTGGAATTATTTTGATTTAAATTTTGATAATAATGACTCTTAAAAGAATTAACATTAATATATTTATTATAAGTTTTCAATTTAAAATCAGTATTTGGGAAAACAATTCCATTTTTTTTTAAATAATCATATTTTATTGTAAAATTAGGATATTTACTATTATTTGTAATTCCCCATTTTTGAATTAAATATAAAATTTTCTTCTGTAAATTAATACTTGTTTCAACATCTTTTCTAAGTCGAAAAAGAAAAGTATTTAAAAAATTATCTTGGGAAATTAATTTAACAGTTTTTTCAGAACAAAAATCAACAAGAAAATCAATTACATCATATAATATTTCTTTATTTGAATTTTGTAATTCATTTTGAATGAATAGAATAAATTCAAACGTGTTATTATTTTTTTCAATCTCAGTTAATAAATCAATCCAATAATATTCTTGACAACCTTCATTTATAATTAAAGTAACAAATTTATTGATTATATCTTGACAACTCATTTTATTATAATTATTTATTTTTTTTTATAAATTAATTATTAAAAATAATAATATTATTCTATAATTAAAATGAGAAAGAAAATAAAAAAAATATATAATCGAATTTACACTTTATAAATAATATATTTGAATTAATTTATTTTATTTTTTAGGTTCTAAAATATCCATAATTATCTTTTTTGACTCTTCAGTTAATTTATAATATTCAATTTTTGGATTTATTAATTCTTTAATTACTTCTTTATCTAATCCAAATTCAATCATATTATCAGCTAAAGGTATTAATTGAGCAAAAACAATATTATTATATTGTTTAATATCACCATTCATATAATTTAAATTAGAACTAATAGATTCTGTAATTCCAACTTGAATAGAATATAATATAAAATCATCCCAAAAAAGTTTATTTTTAAATAAAGGATTATTCTTTATTTCTTCTTGTAAAAATATTTTTTGATCATCTTTTTTTTTATAAAATGTTTGTGATAAAATAAGACAATTTTTAGCACTATAATAATCAGAATCATTCATTATTCTATTAAGTATTGAATTAATAATTTCTCCAATAATAACAAAATTTTCATTTGGAATTATAAATACACCATGATTTCTAAATTCATTTAATTTTTGAATAAATATTTCCCTATTATATTTACTGTCCATTAATTTTTTTATTTTATTTATTTCTTCTTTTGTTGGTTTTTCAAGTGAAATATTTTGATTTGAAAAAGCTAAAATTTTATTAGATATATTATTGGTAATTATTTTATCTTTTTCAATTTCAATATTATATTTTGGATTTTTCAAACTTAGTTTTTCATATAATTTATTTGCAATTTCAAAAATATCATTATCATCAATTTCATTAGATGTTAAATCTTTATATAAATCACATGAAAAAAGTTGTTCTTTATGAGTATCTAATAATTTCATTTTATAAGGTTCAATTTTAAATTTTCTAAAAGGTTTATTAATTAATTTATTTTTTTCAATTAATTTTTCAATTTCTTCTCCTAATTTTAATTCAATCATTTCTCTTAATTCATCATCTTGTTCTAAAAAAAGCATTTTAAAAGAATTTTTATAATTAATTATAAACTTTTGAATTGATTCTTTTAAGAGATTTACATTTGAACATAAAATTGTTTTTTTTGTATTTTTAAAACTTTCTATACTTGAAATAAAAGAATCTTCTAAATTTTGAATATTTGGAACTAAATTTATATATTCTTCTTCTGCTCTTTTCATTTCTTTTAATGATTCTTCTATTTTCTCATTCATATCTTTATTATTATTTTTTAATTTTGAAGACTTTTTTTCTTTTTGATATTTTATTAATAAATTTTCAGTTTCTTGTGCTTTTGAAAAAAAATTATTTTTTAATTTCTCCATTAATTTATTTTTAGTTTCTAAATCTTTTTTAGAATCAATATAATCAGATTCTATATTCTTTAATATTCTATCATTTTCTTCAAAAGTATTATTTACTTCATTTATTGATTGTGTTAATAAATTAGTTAATAATGAAAAAGCACCAATTTTTTCTTTTATTAATGATGGAATGAATTGTGTTAACTTATATAATTGACTCATATCACATTCATTATTTATTTCATTTTTTTTTAAATTATTACTATAATTTTTTTGTAAAATTTTCAAGTTCTTTAAATATTCTTTTGTAGAATCATTATATTTTGTAAAATAATCTATTAGATTTTTTTTTATTTTTACTATCTCATTGTAATAAATTTCAACTTTTTTTAAATTTTCTGTTTCATTACATATTATATTCATTTTAATTATTTTATTTAAAAAAATGAAAAATAATATATAATAAATTTCTTATATTTTTTTAAATTTTTTTAAGTTATGTCTTCTAAAAGTTTATGTGCAATAGGAAAATTAGATATTGATTTAAATTTAACTTTAAGAAAATCAGAAGTTGAATTATTTAAATTTGATATATCAAAATATAATTCTGTTGAAGATTTAAAATATTTATTTTATCCAGAAGAAAAAAATGAAACAGAAGAAAATAATAAAAATGAAGAAGAAGAAGAAAAACCAGATATAAATTATTTTGATTATATTTCCCTTTCATCAAATGATACATTTACTAATATGTTATTATTTATAAACAGAGCTTTCAAAGAGAAAATATTTGTAGAATTAATCTTATTAAATAAAATGGAATTTTCAGAAGAAAAAAAATTTGTAAAATCAATGATAGAACAAATCTGTTGTAAAAATTATTTTTTTATAATAGAAAATAAAGTATATGATATACCATCAAAAATAAATTTTAAAATTCAAATTTTAGAAGATGATACAGATAAAATAATAGAAAGTAAAAATTTTCAAATGTTTGAACATAATGAAATGCCAGATGAAACTTTAAGAGACAGAGATAAAAATTTATTTTATAAATTACATTATAATTTTAGTAAATGTAATTATTTCTTGTCTAATTTTGATGATATTATAAAAATTGAAGATGAATCACCTTATGATATTGCTTTATTTTTTAAATTATTGGTTTCTAACAATACAAAATTAAAAATTATTACTAATTTTTCTAAAAATTGTGCTAATGAATCAAGTGATTCTGAATTAATTAGTTCAATGAAAAAAATAATTGATTTATCTGATTATATTATTAGTGATAGGGAAACTTTTAATAATTTTTATGAAATTTATTTTAGCATATTTAAAAATCAAAAAGAAATAAATAAAATAAAAAAAAAAAAAACACCTAATTTAGATTATATAACTTTAGACACAGAAAAAAGAAGAAAAAATTTAGAAAGAACAACGATTTTAATTGAAAAATTACAATTAATAAGAATATATAAACAAGAAGGAATAAATATGTTTATATCATATGAAGAAGATTTTAATTGTAATGAAATATTTAAAATAAATAAGGAAAAAAATATAGAAATAATAAATAAAAACTATAATTATTTTTTAAGTATATTTATAGGAAGTTTTTTATCAAGATTACTTCATGAAAAAACTTTTAAAACTTGTGTTGAAGCAGGAATATTAAGTTTAAAAAATATGATAGAAATATCAAAAAGAAAAATTGATTATATTACAGATTTAGACTTTTATAATGTTGTAGTAACAACAAAGAAAAAAAGAAAATATCAAATAGAAAAGAAAAAAATATTATTTCAATTTAAAAATATTAAAAAAAAAGAAGAAGGATTTAATTTAGATTGTACTAATTTAAATAAAAATAAATTTGAAGAATACAATGCTCTTTTAGATGAAAATTGCCAAAGTTTTTTAACTAGTCCATTTATTAAAAATCATTTATTAAAACAAGGTTTCATAAGTAGAAAAGGTAAAATTTTAAAAGATCCTGATAAATTAATTATTGTTCCTCATATTTCTCAAAAGAGATTTTTAAGAACTACTAATTTAAATTTTAGATTTAAACCTTCTCCTTTAAAAAAACAAAAAAAAAATATTGATATTGATATTGACAATGAATATTTTTTAGATAATAATAATAATAATGTTCAAAAAGAAGAAAATGAATATCAAAAATTAAAAGAAGGATTAAGTGGAAATAGAAATAGAAAATATAAATTACCCCCTATGATTACTAATAATTCTTTTTATAAAAAAAATAATAATTATTGGAAAGAATATAAATTTGGAAGAAATATTTTTTTTCCTTCTTTTCATTCAAGTAAAAAAAGTGATTATTTAAAAAAAAGAGATTTTTTAAAAATATTAGACCAATTTGAAAATAAAAATGATAATATTTTTAAAACTTATCAAAAATGATTTTTAATTATATTTAAATAAATAATAATTGATAAAACCTAATATTATTTTTCATAAATATATTAATATTTTACTAACTAAAGTTATTAATAGTAATTAAAAACATATAAATTTATTCTTCATTTAATTTTTCATTTTCATCATTCTCATTTAAAATTTCATTGTTATTATTATTTTCAATATTTTCAATGTTTTCATTATTATTATTATTATTTTCAATATTTTCATTATTATTATTATTATCATTATCATTATCATCATTAACAAGATTTGAACTTCTAATTTCATTATCATCATTAATATTAAATCCAGTATTTCTAATATAAGCTCCATCATTATCTTCATTATTATTTTTTTCTTCCATTCCTTTTTCAATTAATAATTCCTCATCTTGTTTATTCATTTCAATATATAATGATTTTCTTTCATTATCAACAATATTATTTTTATTACCTAACAATTGTTCTTCAATGCTTTTTTTTTTAAATAAACCACAATCTCTAAAAACTTTAATTAAAAATAAAGACAAAAGTGGAAAAGATAAAATAGTAGAATAGCAAAAAACAAAAGCAGAAGCAAAAACTCTAAATCCTGTATAATCAGTATCATTAGAAATCCAAAAGAAAATACCAGAATTTTCAATGATATTAAAATCAGTAAAAATACATAAAACACTAATAAAAATAGAAAATAAAGAATAAATAAAAGCAATAATAATAAAAATAAGATAAATAATTTTATTTCCTTTTCCTATACATTTATTTAACCAAAAACAATGATGTTCAAATCCTTCAACACATTTATCACAAATAAAACAATGTTTGATAAAAGAAGATTTTTGAATAAAACAAATAGGACAATATTGTTTAACATCTTTATTTTCATCAATTAAATATTTTAAAGGGTTTTCTCCATTAGCATCTCTTATAATTTCATCATTATTAGCATAACCTGATTCAAAACTTAAAAGAAGAAAATAAGAAATTAAACATAAAGAAAATAAACCTACATTAATATAAACATAATATTGAAGTTCATCATTATTCATAAAAGGTAAAATAAACCCAATACAAAAGATTTCAGGAAGAATAATTAATAACCAAATAAATTTTTTATAAATATTTTCTCCTCTAATATAATTAACAGGCATATCTAAAGAAAATAAAGGATTAAAATCTTGTTCTTCTAAAATAGAAATAATTTTATAATATTTTTTCTTAACAGCAATATCAAGAGGAGTTTCCCCATGTAAATTTTTAATATTTTTATCAGCACCATTTTGAAGTAATTTCAAGACAATTTTTTCTTTAACAGCTTGAACAGCTAAATGAAGAGGAGTATAACCTTCTTTATCTTTAGCATCAATACTTACTTTTAAACTAAGAAGAAAAGAAACAGTTTCCTCAGCTCCAGAATAACAAGCCCAATGTAAAGGAGTGGAACCACATTCATCAATAGAGAATACATCTTGTGCTTGATAATGAATAAAATAAACCATTATTGAAGGTTGATTACTCTCTGCTGATAAATGCATTACATTTTTACCTCTATTTGTTGTCGCTTCTACTGTTGCTCCATTTTCTATTAGTAATTTTGCTATTTTTATATTTCCTTTAGATGATGCATAATGTAATGCTGTGAAACCTTCTGAAGTTTTTTCATTCATAAATTTAGATAATTGATTTGATGCACCGAAACCTAAACGCTTTTTTAATTCTTCGATTATTAATGAAGTTATTTCAAAAGAATTCATAAAGACACTTCGATGTAAACATGTATATCCATCAGCCTCTTTTAGTAACCATACTTTGTATTCAGGATTACCAAAATATTCTCTTAAAGTTTCTAATTTTTCTTCTTTTATTGCTTTAAAAAATTCTTGGGAAGTTATTGTATCTTCTATGTTTATGAGATTTGAATTTTTTGAAAACATTTTTTTTATTTGAAATATAAAACTATAATAAATAAAGTTTAAATATATTGAATTTTATTCAAGAAAAAAAATGCCTAATTATGGAGATCCAAAATATTGGGAAGATAGATATAAAGATCAAAAAGGTTCTTTTGATTGGTTAGAAGATTATAAAAGTTTAAAGCCAACAATAAATAAATTAAATTTATCAAAGGAAAAATCAAGAATATTAAATTTAGGATGTGGTAATTCTCCTTTTTGTGAAAATATGTATGATGATGGATTTCATAATATAGATAATATAGATATATCAAACAATGTAATAAACATAATGAAAAATAGAAATATAAAAAGACCAGAAATGTCATTTTCAGTAATGGATGTTAGAAATTTAAAATTTCAAGATTCTTCATTTGATTTAGCAGTTGATAAAAGTACAATTGATGCTTTATTATGTGGTGATTTTGCTTATGTAAATGTTGCAAAAATGTTAAAAGAAGTTATTAGAGTTTTAAAAAGTAAAATTTATTTTATTTATTCTTTTTTCAGCTGGTGGTTATTATATGGCTATTTCTTATGGAGAACCTAAAAATAGGCTTTTTCATTTTCAAAGAAAATTCTTAAAATTTGATATTCAAACTATTAAAATTACTAAAGGAAAAGGAAGTGAAGCTAATATTCATTATATTTATTTGTGTAAAAAGTTGGAAGATGCTGATAAAGTTTGTGAACAATATTTTACACAATGTTTAAAAGAAATTTAATACTCTATAGAATATTAAAAGTAAATTTTTACTTTTTTATTAAAGATAAGAATGATTTTATTTTAGTTTATAATTATTTTTTTATTTTATTTGTTTTAAATATACAGGGAATTTTAGCATATTCACTTTGTATATATTTTTTTGAGTGAGAAAAAATTTAATTTAAATCACTTATAAATCTTTTAAAAAAATTTTTTATTTAACATTCAAAAAATTAAATTAACTTTTAATTATCTTGCTCAAATCTTCTAACACAAGCATTTTTATGTTGTTTAATATTTTTTTTAAATATTTTATGACAATAAGGACAACAATTAGGATCTTGTTCTAATTGTAAATTTGTATGATATTCTAGTATTTCATAAGTTTTTTTTAATTGCTCAATATTCTCTTCTCCACGACCATCAAGACAAGCATTAATATGTTCATTTATTTCATTTATATCCATATTTTCAAAATATATAAAATTACAAATTGGACATTTCTCTTTATTATTTTTATTATTATTTTCTTTTTTTTTATTATTATGATTGTTAACATTATTTCTATAATCATTATTATTTGTTATTTCTTCTTCTGATATACTACTTTCATTATAATTTTTATTATTTCTTTTCCTTCCAAGATGATTTTTATTCGTTTTTTTATTAAAAAAATTTTCTGAATTTATATCAATATCAATATTTTTTTCTTCTTCTTCATCTTCATTATTTGAAAATGAATCTATTAATTTTGTTCCATCTTCGTTTGTTAATATTGGATTATTATTTATATCGAATTTAATTTCTATTATATCTCCTAATCTAAAGCCATAAAATCTATTTTCATTATCTTCTCTCATTGGCTCTGTTTTCCTACTATATTTTCCATAATATCTTAATTTTTTCATTATTATTCTTTCTTCTTCTTCTTTATGATTTTCTTCCATTGTTTATTAAGAAAAAAAATTAAATTTTTTTGTTTGTTTGAATTTTATCTTATTCTAATAATATTTTAATTTATTTTTCTGATTAATTATTATCAATTTCATAGTTGTTTTTACTAAAAAATAAAAAAAAACTATTTGGAAAATAAGGGTCAATATTATTTGCTAGTTTTTTTATAAATTTTCAATACAATAAATAATAAAATATTTTTATATATGCTAAAACCTAAAATTTATATTAAATTTATATACTTTCAAAATCAATTCATTATAGATTTTATTATCTATAATAAATCCAATATATATCTTTTTAATAATTTTATAAATCATAAAGTTATTTTTTATTCTTTTTTATTTAAAGATTTTGTTAATAATACCAAAAGCTAAGCTTTTAAAGGATGCTTATTAATAATAATTTTTTCTCCAATATTTATATATTCAGGATAAAAAATTAATTCAATATAAATTTTAGTTTTATTATTTGAAGTTATAATAATTTCATCATTTTCACTTTATTCAAATGAATGTTTATGTTGGTTGAACGAATTTCAAATACATTTTCTTCCTCAAAATTATTACTAAAAAATAAAAAAATATCATTGTGTTTTTTTTGTAATAACATTTTGTCTAATATGTTTAATATTGAAAACAGGTTGATAATTACTTTTAATAATTTTTTTACTATCATCAATTGTCTAAATATCAATTTCAAATATTTTAAAACTTAAAAGAATGAGAATTAATATCTGAAAAAATTCTTTTTTAATATCTTTTTTTGAAAAATTTATTTTTATATTAATAATACTATTACAATATTACCTTTATAATAATATGAACCTTCTGTTTTTTTTTTTCGTATTTTTTTTCTATTACTATTACTTTATTATTTCCTTCTTTGTTTAGTCCTAAATAACATTTTATTTTAGATTTAATTATTTCCTTTATTTACAATTTATTAGAATTAAATTATTTGCAATATTAATAGTAATTTTAATATATTTCAAATTCTTCTTTTGAAATTCTTTGAGGATTTATATTATCTTCAACTCTTATTTTATAATAATATTCTCCTCCCCCTTCTTCTTATTTAAATTGAATTTGAGTTGTGAATTATTCTATTCTTTTTATATATACATTACATTATTTTAATTTGTATTCTAAATTTCCATAATCATATTCTATTTTATAATTTCTATTCTTCTCTAATTCATATTTTGAAAAGTATATTGATATTATTTTCTCTAATCATATTATTTTTTGATGTATTAAATTTTGAGAGTTTTTATTGTTAGAATTTTTGTTCTATATCTTTTTCTTATTTTAACTTTTTCATTATGATATATAATATTTTTCTCTCTTTTTTATTTTCATTTTTTTCTCACTTACTTCTTCATCTCAAATAAAACAAGATTTAATTAAATTGAAATTATTCAATATTATGGTAAAGAAAAGCTATAATTTTAATTAATATATAAAACTTTAATTAAATAATAAATTTTTATAAATAAATAAATATATATGAGTTCAGTACCAACTACACCAAAAAAATATGAATCAAAAATATTAGAAAAAAGTCCTTCAAAAGATTCAAATAACATTATATTTCCAAATAAAGAACAAATAAATCCAAATAATATAAATATAAATATAGAATCAGAACCAGAAAAAGAAATAAAAAAAAATATTAAACCAAAAAATAAAAATTCAAATACTAATGAAAATAATCAGAATAAAAAAGAAAATAATAATAATAAACAAGAAAATAAAAGAAATAGTAGTTCAATTTTAAATTCTGAAAAATCAAAAAAAAAAAGAAAATTTAGTGATAGTAAACCAAAAAAAAAAAAAGTTAAAATAAGTGACAGTATTGATGTTATTCAAATAGAATGTTGGAAACAATATAATTGTGATATGAGTGAAATAACTACAGTTAAAAAAAATTCTAAATATAAATGTTGTTATATAATGTAAGTTAATTTGGTAATTTATGTATAATTAGTAACATTTAATGGTATGTTAATTAAATAATAAATTAATAATAATAATTCAATATTAAAATTTTTTTAAATCAATAATTTTTAAACCAACAAAAAACCCAAAACAAGTACAAGAAATAAAAAAAACAACACCCGTAATAATATATTTATGATATATTATGATATATAATTTGAGCAAATTATTAGGTAAATTATTCATCAAAATATATTTATCTATCTACTTTTTGTTGTGTTTTTACTTTTATAAATTATTTAAGTTTGTTTCATTGAGATTGATTTTACTCATATATTTTTCTTAATAAAATTTTGAGGCTCTAAATCTTTTGTTAATGAATTTGATTTTTATGATGTAAAATTTGTATATTTGTTATTGACTTTTTTATATTTATTTCATTTTCATGTTAAGATGATTTTATTGTAAAATTTATTAAATAGAAATGCTATGTCAAAACTTTTTTTATTTGGTATTTTTTATCTTTTATATCTTTTTTATATATTCATTCATTAATATTTGTGTTTTTCTTTGTTAAATTTTTAAATCTAATTTCAAATTAAATCCACACAGTTTGTTAAATCATTTTATTTGCTTTTATTGTTTTTAATGATTTTTTATTTTTATTAAAAATAAATTTAATAGAATTGAAATGGACACTAAAAGTAATAAAATTAGAACTATTTTATTGTTAAAAATTAATTCGGAAATTGATGACAACAATAATAAAATCGAATTTAAAAGTATATCAAAGAAAAAAAATGTAACAGAAAATTATAAAATAGAATTTAATGAATTTTATCAAGGATATGAAAAAATTTTTATATCAAATAATTTATTTCAATTTGAATCTCCAATGTCAGAATTAGACACAAATCCAACTTCAATAAAATCAAAAAAATTAAATGAAAAAAAAGAAGAAAAAATAGAAAAAATTTTTCCTTTGAAATATCTTCGTGAAGATTTAAAAGCAAAAAAACCTTTCATAAGAAAATTAACAAAAAGTAAAACATGTTAATTTTTTTATAAGATTTAAGAAAATTAAATCGAATGTAAAAAAATTATAAAAATTGTGTATTCTTTATTTTTTATTATTATCATTCTAAAAATTGTATATATTTAGTATTTACTGATCTTTTTATAATGTATTATATAGTAGAGTTTTAAAAATTAAATTAAATATTTCATTATTTTTTAATTTTTATTTCTTAATTATATAATAAATTAATTAAATGTATAGTTTTTCTCATTCAAGAGGATTATCAGAACAAAATAAAACTTTATATACTTCAGAAACAATTAATAGATATAATAAAAATTATGGAAGTGATTTTAATGTATTAAAAATTAAAACAAAAAAAGAAAGAAATATTAATTTAGCTAAATTTCATACTAATGTTTTATTTAGAAAATTTAATTTGTATACGAAACCAAAAATAAATTATAAAATAAAAGGAATAAATAATTCAAGTTTAAGCTTATTTTTAACAAAAGTAGAAACAGAACATCAAATAAAAACAACATCAACAATAGATTCAAGTAAACAAAAATTATATGATAAAACAATAAATTTAAAAAAATATACAACTCAATCTTTATCAGATAATAATCTTGAAATTGAAAAATATAAAAAACCTTATTCTTTTAATGAATTAATTAGTGAATGTTTAGAACAAGGAAAAAATAATATTGATTCTATTTCTAATTTTATAAATAAATCAAGAGTAATTAGAAAATTTAAAATAAATAAAGAAATTCAAAAAAATGTATTATTAGAATTTAAAGAAAATGAATTATTAAAAAATGCAAAAATAGAAAATATATTATATAAACAAAGTTTAGCAAAAAAATATTTAGAAAATTATATGAATACTTTACATTATTATTTATTATATTTATATAATGTAATAAATAATGAAAAAGAAGTAATTTCAAATTTATTAATAAAAAAAAATGAACTTCAATTAGATATAATTCAAATATTTTCTAAAATAGAAAAAAAAGAAAAAATATTAGAAAAAAATAAACAATATAAAATATTTTTATTATTAGTTAAATTTAATGTTAAAGACTTAACATTAATTTCAGAAGAAGATTTAAAAAAATATGGTATTCAAATATCAAATAAAGAAAAAGAAAATATAACAAATAAACTTTTAAGTCCTCAAAAAAGTAGAATTAAAAATAGGGAAAACTTAACATCTAAAAAGTTAATTTCTTTAAAAAATTTAGGTAAACAAAGAAAAAAAAGAAGTTCTGTTTTTGAAACTGAAAATCTAATATTTGAACAAGAAATTGATCCTTCTTCAAATCCAAAAATTTTTCAAAGTGTTGATGAATTTTTTTTTCGCCTTCAATTTTTAGATAATAAATTAAGAGATTTAATTGAAAATTTTAATTATATTAAAATTGAAAAAGAAGAATTAAATGAAGAAAAAAATAAAGTTGAAAATATTATAATTGATAATAAAAATTCTGATATTAGAGTTATTAATTCTATGAAAAATCAACTTACTAAATTAAAAGAAAAAAATAGTTTTTTACAAAATAAAAAATTTTTCATTAAAAATAATAATAATCATATTAAATATATTTCTCATAATATAATATTTTCAAAATTAAAAAATATTATATTAAAATATCCAATTAATATTGAAAAAGATTTAAATATAATTAATTTTTATGAAAATATAAATTCAAAATCAAAACAAATTTTAGATAAAGGAAAATATTATAATAAAAATATATTTTGTTTAAAAATATTAGAAACTCTTTTACTAAAATATTCTTCTTTAAGAAAAATATATTCTTCAAACCCAAAACAATATCCTTTATATGATAATATTGTTCATGAATTAGAAGAGAAGAAGAAATATGAAAAAAATGAAAAAAATAAATACAAAGAAATAAAAAGAAGAGAATTAATATCAAAAAAAGTAATTGAAAAAAATAAAAAAATAATAATTACCTCAAGAAGAAAAATAGATAAATTTGATTCTTTAATGAAAATCCAAAGACAAATAGAAAAAGAAGAATTAGAAAGAATAAGAAAATTAAATAAAATAGATGAAGGAAAATATGCACCTTGGATTAGTTATTAATAATATTAAAAGTAATAAATTAAAATGTAAAAAAACTAAAATAAAAATAAAAAAAAAATTTACAATTAAAAAAATCCTTATTAAATAAATATTAAAAAAATGTCAGATAATGAGAAAAAAATAAAAGTAAAAAGGCAAAAAACAGTAGAATGTTATAATAAAACACAAGACTTATTATCATCAAACGAAGAATCAAATCAAATAAATATAACAATAAATACAAATTCAAAAAATAAAATATCAAAAAGAAAGAAGAGAAGGAGTAAAAGTAAGCAAAAAATAAAAAGGCAAAAAACAGATTATAATTTTTCTCCAAAGAAAACAATAGAACAATATATAAATGAAATAACTCCAGTTCAAAATGTGAATATAAATATAAATTATAATGAAATGGGAAGAAAAAATTCATATAGTCAAGAAAAAAAAAGAATATCATCATTATGGACAAAAACAAAAAATTTTCAAAAAATGTTAAATGCATTTCTTCATCCTTCAGTAGTAAAAATAGATGATAAAGATATATTTTGTGATACATTAAAAACAACTCTTTTAGATAATGATAATACAATAAAATACAGACCAATATTTAAAAAAAATACAACAAATAATCATTATAATATAACTTTATCTCAATTTTTAAGAAAAAGTGAAGTTGAAAAAGAATTATTTAGAGTAAATTTAAAAGCAAAAGCATTTCAATTAATAACAGAAGGAATTTCATCATTAAATAATACACAAAATATTATTGAAGAATTTGAAAAATTATTTAGTCAAAATCCTGAAAAAGATAGATATTTACCAGAAGATAAAAATCATTTATTTAATCAAAGATTATCAAATGGAAAAACATTATTATATATTGCATGTCAAGAAGGTGCAACTGATATTGTAAAATATTTTTTACAAAAAAAATTAAATCCTAATATTAAAGCTATTTATTTTGATATGGAAGATACTTGTTTATCTGTTTCTGTCAGATGGAATTATTATGATATTGTTAAATTGATTTTGGAAAGTAATAGAATTTATGAAGAAGATATTGAAGATACTTTAGAAAATGAAATTTGTAATGATAAAATCAAACAATTACTTATTTCATATATTCCTGATGATAGAAAAAAAAGAAAAGGTTGTACATGCTTTTAAAAAAACAATATTTTTAATTGTTGTAAATATATTATTTTGTTTAATATTGAGGTTATTTTTATTAAAATTAGTATGAAAAAATGGGAATATAAAAGTGAATATATATATATATATTTTATAGTAAATATTAAAATTCTTTTAATTTTTTTACTTATTTTTTTTTAAAGTTGTTTTTTGTTCAGAGAGGTGGTAACTTATTTCTTCAAATAAATTCGAGAAATGACAAGTATTAAACATCATCACTTAATAATTATTAAGATTAACTTCTTTATAATAAATAATAAAATATATTTATGGTTTAATTAAATATTAATTAATTAATATGTAATATTTATTTCCTGTTCTTAAAAAAAAGTAATCAAATATTAATTTTCAATTATAAAGAAAAGATAATTTCATATTCTTTAATCAAACTAATTAAATTAAAAAAATTTTATTTGATTATTTTAATTTATAATTATTAATTAAATATAATTAATATTTGTTCTTTTTGTTGTTTTTTCAATATCATCAAGAGATTTTTCTAATTTCAATTTATTTTTATTTAACAAATCATTTAAATAATTGATTCCATGATGATTAATGTCAATAGTAGAAAATTCAGAAGAAGAAACAATAGTTTCTAATTCATTCATTAAATTTTGATTTTGATTAGTTAATAATAAAATATGTTGTTTTAATTTTTTATTTTCTTCAAAAAAATAATTTTTTAAATCAATTAATTTCTCAATATATGAATTTTTTTTATTTGAACTTTGATAAGTACTATTTTCAAAATATTCATAATTACTTCTATTTGTATAAGGGTTTATATTTGAACAATGATTTTCTTTATTTTCTAAAGAATTATTTATTGAATTATTAATTGAATTATTTTTATTTTTTTTATCTGAATTTTTAGGTGTATTTGCAAAAGAAAAAGTCTTATTATTATTTTCTTTAAAAGAATATGTATCATATTTTATGTTTAATTTTTTAGGGGATTTAATTTTATAATTTATTTTTGAATATATATTGTCCTTAATAAAATTATTTTCTGTATTAATTGGAATTGTTTTTTTTAATTTATAATTTAATATTTTTCTATATGTTGGTTCTTTAATATTATTTTCTTCATTTAAATTTTCAAATTCATTATTACTTTCTATATATAAATCCTTATTATGAGACTTTGAAAATTTATTCTTATTATTTTTTTCTATATTTTTATAATTATTATTTTTTATATTTTTTATTTCATTTTCATATTTAATATTTAAATTTGTTATTTTATCTTGAAAAGTATTATTTAAATTATTAATTTCTTTTTCAAACATTTCTTTATTTAATTTATTCATTTCTTCTTGTTTTTCTATTTCATTATTTAATTGATTAATATCATTTAAAGCTTTTTTATAATTTTCATTTAATTCATTATTTTCTTCTATTAATTTATTATTCGTTAAATTAATTTTAATATATTCTTGTTTTAAATTATTATAATCTTGATTTATATTTTGATAATTTTCATTTATTTTATTAAATTCAATTTCATTTATAATTTCATTATATTTTTCATTTTCAATTTTTAATCTTTTATAATCATTATTTATATTATTTATTTCTTCATTTAAAGAATTTATTTCTTTTATATTTTCTTCATTTTCTTTTTGACAATTATCAAACAAAGTTTTAATTTCAATATTTTCATTTTCTAATTTTAAATTTTCTATTTCTAAATCATTTATTTGAGAAAGCAATTTTTTATTTTCATTTTGAATTATTTTATTATTATCTAATAATTTCTCAAATCCTACTTTTAAATATTCATAATCATTTATAACTTTATTTAATTCATTTTTTAAATTTTCATTTTCTTGCGTAATATATTCCAGTGTAATTTTAAGCATATCTCTTTCTTTTTTCAAAGTAATAAAATTCGTCTTATTAAAAGCGAGTTCATTATTTTTCATATTTACTTAATATTTTATATTTAATTTAATTTTATAAAATAAATGCAAAAAATTCTTTTTTTCTTTTTTTTAATTCTGAATATTTATTCCTTGCCTGTGGTAATAATCCACGGATTTTACGATTCATGTTCTAATCCGTTTTTTACAACTTTAGTGAAACTTTTAAAATACAATGTTCAAGATTATGTAACCTGCTTAAAAAGTGGTGAGGGGAGTGATAGTCTTTATCTCTCATTCAAAAAACAATG
>JAEEGK010014084.1_pt1 | contig 17911 bp, 11 predicted proteins | sample 8958771 | NCBI WGS metagenome assembly JAEEGK01 (sample SAMN16246547, study PRJNA631951) | gut metagenome | biome: gut microbiome; feature: rumen; material: SC-attached | host: Bos | place: Iran: Karaj | collected 2018-10
AAAGAAGAAGAAGAAGAAAGAAAAAGAAAAGAAGAAGAAGAAAGAATTCAAAAAGAAAAAGAAGAAGAAGAAGAAAGAAAAAGAAAAGAAGAAGAAGAAAGAATACAAAAAGAAAAAGAAGAAGAAGAAGAAAGAAAAAGAAAAGAGGAAGAAGAAAGAAAAAAAAAAGAAGAAGAAGATGAACTTGCTCGTCAAAAGCAAATAGTATTAGATGCAATAGAAGAAGAAAAAAAAAATGAAAAGAAACAATTATTAAAACCATCAAATAATAATGAATTCAATTATCAAGAAGCATCAAATCAAATGATTAATCAAATATTTGATAAATTTAACAATGAAGAAGTAAAAGATGAAGAAGAAGATTTAAAAATGTCAAATCAAATAATGATACAAAAAAAAGAAGAATTATTAGAAAAATTAAAACATGCTCCTGAAGATTTTAATGTTGAATTTTATACAGGACAATTAAATAATTTAATTGAACAATTAAATAACAATTATTATTTAAATAATATTTCTGAGAAAGAAATTAATACTTTTGATATTTCTCAAATTACTGAAAATTTATTATTAAAAGGATTCCAACCTAAAATTTTAATAAGTTATCCTAAAGAAAAAGGAAAAGATTCAATAACTGGATTATGTAAATTTTCATATGAAAATAATTTTGGTAGATGTAAAGTTATTATAGATCATATTAGTACAATAAATAGAGAAGAACATGAAAATGATTGGTTAGATCAAATTGAAGTTATTATTAATTTTATGATTAATAATTTGGTTTTTAATGATCTTTCACTTGAATTAACTTATTCAAAAAATGAAAATGAAGAACCAATAATTGATCAAGATATTAAAGAATTATTTGAAAAAAAATTAAAATTTAAATGGAGTAATATTGAAAATTTAAAAGATTTAAAAAGAACTCAAACACTTCAATATATGAAACAAGAAGAACCTTTAAATATTCAAGATCAATTTATTTCTATTGATACTTTATCTATTATTACTTTAACTGAATATCAACATTATCAAGAAGTTAATATTGAACAATTTATTAATATTTTTACTATTTATGCTCTTCTTGCTGAAAAAACTGCAAAAAATAATATTAAAATAGAAAAAAAAAATGAAAATGGAATTTTATTAGAAAGTAGTAAAATAAATCAATATTTAAAAAATATAATACATTATTATTTTGATATTAATGATAAAAATCAAATAAATGAAATTTTAAATGATAAAGTAGATTTTAATTTAGATTCAATTATATATAATAATGAACCTTGTGATTTAGTAACAATGAAATTAAATCCTCAATTACAAAGTAGAATTACTATTAAATATAAAAATTATTATTATAATAGAATTGAAACAGAAATTGGTGTTTTAAGAGAACCAAAAACAAATGGAAAATTTTATTTTATTCCAACAAATGATCATTCACTTTCAATAATGATTTGCGAATTAAATTCAGAATTAAAAAATGAATTTTTATACAAAAACAAAAATATATATGAATATTTTTACTCATTTTATAGTCAATTCATTCAGGATCAAGAAACCAAAAATGTTATTTATATTCCAAGTTTTAATTTAGAAGGAAATGTATTTTCAAATGGTTTATCAATAATTGAAAATAGTATTAATATTAATGATAATAATAACACTTCTCTTTTATTTGATACTGTTGATGAAGTATTTAAAGTTAATATGAATAATGATCCAGATTTAAATAATAATTTTAGTACTACTCCTAATTATTTAAATGGTGATATTATAATAAATGATGCATTCTTATTTGGAATTTGTAATGTTAATATTTTAACAAATAATAATATTCCTCTTATTCAATTATTTGTTATTACTAAAGATTATTGGATAAAAGTTTAAAGAAAAATTATATTTAATTCTTTTAGATAATATTAAATTTTTTTTTATTTCCTTTTAAATTGAATATTTTATTTTTTAAAATATATATTATTAAAAAAATGAATGATTATGAATTTAATGATACTGAAGCAGTAAATAAAGATTTATTATTAAAACAAGTAAAAGGTCATATTTTAGAAATGGAACAAAATGAAAAAATATTGCAAACTTGTCATAGGAAACTTTTAGAATTTCAGAATGAGTAAGAAAAAAATAAATTATAATTTGTATTATAGTTTTATGAATTTAAGTCAAGAAAAAACAAATATTGAAAATGAATTACAAACAAAATTAGGAAATGCAAATGTATCACTTTTTGAAATGCAAAATGATTTAATAGATCTTCAAAAACAATTAGAACAAAAAATGACATTAAATAAAAAGTTATTAGAAGATTATTCTAATTTAGAATATCTTTTAGAATCAAAAATGGAAACAATAAATCAATTAAAAACTCAATTAACAGAATATTTAACAACAAATAAACATTTAAAAGAAGAAAAAATGAATTATGAAAAGTCAATTTTAGATTTAAAAGATTTAAAAATGCAAAATGTAAAAGAAATAGAATATTTAATGAATGAAACAAATCAATTAACACAAGAATTAAAAGATGAACAAAATGAAATATCATTTTTAGAAGAACAAAGATTAAAATATTCAAATATGAATCAAGAATTAAAATATGAAAATAAATCTTATTCAAATTCAGTAAAACAAAATGGAGCAACTGTTAATTATTATACAAAACAATTAGATGATTCAAATGAAACAATTAGAAGAATGAATAATATGATAAGGAATTTAGAAGATCAAATAACTAATCTTCATAATGAAGTAGAAAATGAATCAAGAATAAATAAAGAAAATGAAAGAATTAGATTTAATAATGATTCAAATTATAAAAAAATACAAAGTGATTTAGAAGAAAAAGATAATGAAATTAAAGAATATTTATCACAATTAGAACAATTAACTGAAGAAAAAAATAAATTATATGATCATAATACTAGAATGTTTAATGATATTGATCATTTACAATCTCATATTTATTTATTAAGTGATCAGAATAAAAAATTAGTTGAAAAAATTGAAATGTTAAGAGATGTTGAAGATAAAATAAATTCACATTTTATTAGAAAAAAAGAAATGTTAGATAGAATTAGAGATAATAAAAATGATACTAATAAATTATTAGAAAAAGAATTAATTCCTCAAACTGAAAATAATGATGATTTAAATACTTTTGGAAATAATAATGATATTCTTATTGCAAGTAATGATTAAAAAATATATAATTTTATAATATTTTTTTTTGAAATTAAATTATTTAATTTAATGAATTTTTCATTTAAATTAATATTCCAATTTTTGTAATTCTAAAATTTATAAAATATTTAAAATATAATTAAAAATCTTAAAAAGATGTAATTTAATTAATAATAAAAAAAAATGAAAGTTGAAAAAAATGAAGATACGAATATTTTTCCTTTAGATAATAAATATTTTTTATATAAAAACAAAAAATTAGGAAGAGGTGCCTTTGGAGAAGTATATCTTGGAATAAATAAACAAACAAAGAATTACATAGCAATAAAAATAGAATCATTACAAAACAATGAAAATCCTCAATTAAAATATGAAGCATCAGTATTAAAATATTTACAAGGTTCATTAGGAATTCCACAATGCTACTTTTCAATAAAAATAAAAAATTATTATTTTATGATAATGGATTTATTAGGACCAAATTTAGAAACATTATTAAATAAAATGAATAGACATTTTTCACTAAAAACAATAATATTTTTAGGTATTCAAATGATAAATATAATAGAATCACTTCATAAAAGACATGTTATACATAGAGATATAAAACCAGATAATTTTGTAATTGGATTAAATAAAAATGATAAAAAAAAATTATATTTAATTGACTTTGGTTTAAGTAAAAGATTTAGAAATCCAAAAACAGGAGAACATATTCCTTATAAAGATGGTAAATCTTTAACTGGAACTGTTAGATATTCTTCAATTTATACTCATTTAGGAATTGAACAAAGTAGAAGAGATGATTTAGAAGCAATGATTTATACTTTAATTTATTTATTTAAAGGAATTTTACCTTGGCAAGGTTTAAAGGCAAAAAATAAAAATGAAAAATATCATAAAATTTTAGAAAAAAAAATGAATGTTTCTATTGAGAAATTATGTGATGAATTACCTTTTGAATTTAATAAAATATTAATTTATGTTAGGTCTTTACAATTTGAAGAAATTCCAGATTATAATATGATTAAAGGGACTTTAATTGGTTTATTAGATGAAAAGTTCTCTATTGAAAATATTTATTATGATTGGGATATTGGTAAAAATTTTTCAAATGAAAATAATAATAAGTATTCAAATGATAATAAATCTGATGATGATGAAAATATTAGAAATTTAAAAACTAATATAACCCAAAATAATACACCAATACAAATTTTACCAATTATAATTAAATAATTGGATTATATTGGATAATAACTATTGAATTTTGGTGAAATATTATAATTATCATAATTATTCTTATTTGTTGTTAAGTAAATTCCCTTTTATTTTAATTTGATATATGAGTTATTATTTGTGTTGATGTAATATTAATATAAATATTTTTTAAATATAAATTCCGTTATACTTTTTTGTAGAGATGTATATTAAATAATTATATTAAATATAAATAAAAAATTAATTTTTAATGGATGAAAATATTTTTAACTTTTAAATTCAAATTAAGAATTATAATTATAATTGTAATTAAAATTATCTGGATTATAATAAAAATTATTATTACTGTTATTATTATTCATATACATATTATTATTTATCATATTGTTATAATTCATATTATTATTAAAATTATTATTTGAAACATTATTCATTATTTTAGAACTAGAATTACTTTTAATTATTGTATTATTTTTATTATTATTACTTTTTAACATTTTCAATTTTATTGAATTAATTCTCCATTTAAATAACTTTTTCTTTAAATTTATATCTTGATAATAAGAATAAATTCTAATAAAAAATTTTACACTTTTAATAAAATTTTCATCATCATTTTCAACATAAGCATTAAACAAATTAGTTGACATATCCATATAATCTTGATCAGATGCATTTTGAAAATAATTTGCCATTATCATTTTTATATCATTTTCAATATTATTATATTCATCAGGCGAAACACCATTTCTTAATTTTTGTCTTAAATATCTTTGAATTTCCATTCCAAGAGTAGGTGAAATTAAATGACCAACATGATTTGCAAAATTATTAAACAATTCTTCCATTTCAATTATTAAATTTTCTCCTAAAATATATTAAATATAATTATTTTTTAATAAAAAAAAATATATTTTTTTCTAGAATAAAACTTTATTTTAAATATTAAAAAACATTTTTAAAAATATGAATAAATCAAAATACTTAAATGATATATTAACATCATTTGAAAGTGAAGAAATAATAGCAAAACGTTTAATAGAAATAAAATATGATATGATTGGTTCAAAAGAATTTATATTACATCATGCATATATAAATAAATTAAATATGCAAGAAGTAAAAAATATTTTAGTGACTGAAGGAAGAGGAGAAGATATAATAATGACTCAATTTATTGATAATGAACAATTTAAACCTTTAATAAAAGAACTTTATATAATTAATACATTTAAATATTCAATTTATCCAAAAATAAAAGATAAAATTGCAAATTATTCTTCAATTAAAAGTTATCTTATTTTATATCATGAAGCATGTGTTGTTAATTTAATAGAAAATTTCCTTTATTCAATTACAGCTTGTCAAGCAGCTGATGATTATATTATTGATATTATTGAATATGCATATAAAATGATATCAAAATATGTAAATTATAAAACACTTCATCCAAATGAAATTATTGGTTATAAAGAACCTTTAGACATGAAAAGTTTAGAAGATAAAATAAAAAATCAAAATAAAGAAAAAGAATGGGAAGATAATATAAAAGAATTAGATGAAAAATTCAAAGAAATTGATTTTGCAATTGCAATGAGTTCAATTAATATATTAAGATATATATCAGATCATTTAGAACAATTAGAATTTCCAGTAAGACATCATATGATGAATGTAAAAGATGTACCAATGTTATTTGTAACATTAATGGAAATGAAACCATGGTTAAGAAAAATAAAGAAATATAATTCAGAAAGTAAAAAAGATGAAGAAATAACTCAAATATATGAAAATAATAATTGGGTAAATGCATCATCACTTCAATTTAAATTACCAAAATTAGAATATCAAGTATGGATAACAATATATAATTTAGCAATGAGTCAAGATAATAATAAAAAATATGAAATGACAGAATATAGACAAAATCAATTATTACGTTTAAGAAAATTTTTCAGTGATACTTTATATGATAAAATACCACAAATGTTAAATTTATATCGTTCATTAGAACAAATGAGTTTTATGACTTATGGTAATTCATTAACAGTAAATCCTTTTATTGTAGAAATAATTCCAGTTTTAGCTAATTCTAAATTATTTAAATTATCTGATGAAGAAAGTACTAAAATTGGTAATTTTATTGTTAAAAATTATTTTGAGAAATTAACACAAGATGAATTGAGAAAAGAATTAGAACCAATAAATGATATTTATAATGTTGATAATATGGAATATTTTATGGATGATCCTAAATGTGCTAATTGTGGTAAAGATGCTACTCAAAGATGTAGTAGATGTAAAAGTGAATGGTATTGTTCTAGGGAATGTCAAGTTAAAAGATGGAAAGTTCATAAACAATTATGTAAAACTTTAGAAACTTTGTTTAAGGAAGAAGAAGGTATTAATAAACAAAAAAAAGAATTTAATATGATTAAAACTAAAAGTGATAATAATTATGATAATGATAATAAAAATGAGAATCATGAGGAGAAAAAAAATAATAAAGTTTTTGTTGAAGAAATAAAACCAAAAATTGAAGAAAAAAAGGAAGAGAAAAAAGAAGAAAAAAAAGAAGAAAAAAAAGAAGAGAAAAAAGAAGAAGTTAAAGTTGAAGAAAAAAAAGAAGAAATTGTTGAACCTAAAAGTAATGATTTAGATGATCTTGATTAGAATAAAAATTAAATAAAATTTAATATAATTTATGAAAATTTATTAATCTTTTTTTATATTAATATTAAATAAATAAATTATTTTATATTTTTTTTCCTTTTGAATTATTTCTAGAAGATTTCTTACTAATATTTATATTCTTATCATTTAAATTACTTTTAAATTTTTCTTTTATTTTTAAATTTTTTTCAAACAATTTAGCATTAAGAATACTGATTGGTGGAATTGTTATGTGTTTCATATTATTTTTATAAATTTTAATATCAGGTTTATTAAATTTTAATTTATTTTGAATTTCTCTTAATTCAAGTGTAAATTGTTTATATTTATTTTCATTTTTATTAGTTAAATATTCATTTTTAAATTTAAATTCTTTAATTTTATCACTACTCATTTTTTTTTTCTTAATATTAAGAGGATGAATAGTATTTTTTTGATAATTTGAAATAATAATATTATTTTTAGAATTATTAACAGAAGATAATTTACTATTTGATCTCCCTGAAGCTGAACTAATATTTAAATTCTTACTTCTTATTCCATTTTGTGATGTCGATCTATGAGAAATATTTCCTTTATATAAATCAGTAGGACATCTTTTATAAAAAGAATCATCTTTATAATAACAAATTGGTTTTTGAATTTTTATTTTTTTATTTGGAATAATATTTTTAATTCTAGTACTTTTTGGAATATTATTATTTGGTAAATTAAATTCTGTTGTTATTATTGGATTATTATTAAATGAATTTTTACTTAATCTTTTTGAAGAAGAACAATTTGTTAAAGCACTTGTTGCAGATTCTTTATTTCTATCATATTTACTTTTAAATGAATTATTTCTTTTTACACTATTTGATTTAGTAAAAGAATTTTTAAAATCATTATTTATTTTCTGAATTATATGATATATTCCTTTTTTATTATTTGTCTTTTTAACACTATTATATATTATTTTATGTTTTGTTATTGGTTTATTTGTTGAATTTATTATATTTTTATATGTTGGTGAATTTATATTTTTTGATGATTCTGTTATTACTGAATTTGATTTATATTCTTTTTGTTTTTTCCTATTTATTTCTTTATTTGAAAATGGTTTAAATTTATGTTTTTGAAATTCTGTATAAATTCCAGTTTCAATTGTATTAAATTTATTTTGATTGTCTAATTTACATTTTTTTTCAAAATATTCTTTTAAATTTTTTTCTAATTCTTTTTTAAAATCTTTTACTATATTATTATTATATTTTATATTATTTTCTGGTATTTTATTTTTTTCATTTTCATTAGTTGGATTTAATTGAATATCTAATTCACTAACTTGAATATTTTTATTATTAGTTGATGAATAATTAAAAACATCTGGAATTAATTCTACTTTTTGTATTTCTTTTTGTTTTTTAATTGGAGTTGTAAATTTTTCAAAATCGTTATTTTTATTTTTTATATTGTCTTTTTTAATACCATTTATCCCTTCATATAAAGTAACCGAATTATCATTTTTATCCATTGAATGACTTACTCTTAAACTTTCCAAAGAATTATAATTGAAAAGTTTGTTATTTTTTGAATTATTTATGGCGGCATTATCATAAAGTGATTTTTCATATTTTTGTATTTCTTCATTTTTAAATTCTGAAAAATCTACTTGATTAGAAGATTCATTATTTGAAAATTCTGAATTTTTATAATTTAATTCAGTCTGCATTGGTTTATATTCAAATTCACTTTGTTTTGTTTTTTTCATAAACAAACTTTTAAAATTTAAAAAAATAAAAAATTCTCTTTTTATATATTAAAAAAAAAAATAATATGAAAATTATAAATAATACACTATATAATTTTTTATATTTTTTAAATAAAAATAGCATTACTTTTTATTATAAAATCATGATCAGTTCTATCACTATTTTTCTCTTCATTTCCATTATTATTACTATTATTACTATTATTATTTTTTTCTTCCTCACTTTTATTTTTTTGAATAATAATAATATTATCAATATCTCCAATAGAATTAGAATTAGAACAAATTTCAGAATCATTAGAAGAAAAATCTTTAATTTGATTAATATTATCTCCAATAATAAAAGGATGTCTTAACAATTGACAAACATTTAATCTTTCAGTTGGTTTAATTTTTAAACAACAAGAAATAAAATTTCCTAAATTAAAAGAACATTTTTTAGGTATATCAGGAGGAGATTTTGAATTCATAATATGAAACAATACATTAAATTGATTTTTAATATTAGACCAAGGTGGTACACCATCAATCATTTCAATAACAGTACATCCAATACTCCAAATATCACTAAATCTACTAACATTATTATTTCTTATTATTTCAGGAGCCATCCAATTTGGAGTTCCTTTCATAGAATAATTTCTACTTAATTCCATTTCTTCTTTTATTATTTTTGCACCACCAAAATCACTTAATTTACAAGTTCCATTTCTATCAACTAATATATTTGCTCCTTTAATATCTCTATGAATTATACAATGTGCATGTAAATATTCTAATCCTTTTAACATTTCTTTTGTATATTTTCTTATTATATTTTCTGGAAATGATTTGTAATTAATTAACATTTTTGCTATTGAACCACCTTCACAATATTCAAAAAATATTTTTAAGTGATTTCTACTTTGATTTGAACCATAATATTTTACTATGTTTTTATGGTTTAATTTTGATAAAATTTCTATCTCACTTTCTACTTGAGATATTGATGATTGGGAATTGTTACTTAAGGAATTATTTAGTCTTCTTTTATCTATTATTTTAACTGCTATTAATTTACCTTTGTCTTCGTCTAAGGCTTCATATACTTTTCCAAATGAGCCTTGTCCTATTAAATTTCCGAGTTTATAATGAAGAATTTTAACTTTTTCTATTGGGATTTTTTTCTCCTCTTCTAATATTTTATTTATTTTTATTATATCTTCAGGAGAAAAATAAGAATCTGATTTTTTAATGTTTAAGTCAAATATTTTATTATTATTGTTATTGTTATTGTTTATTATTTGAATTGATGCTTTTTTTGAATTTCTTTTTATTATTTTAATTAATTCATTATTTTCTATTTTTTTATTTTCATTATTTATCATATTATTTGATTGAGGTGAATTTTTATTTGATTTTATGCTATTTTCTAATTTTCCTTTGTTTTTATAACATGGTATTTTTTTTGATATATTTTTACATAATTTAGAACATTTTTGGCCCATTAAAAATAATTATAATTTCTTGTAAATAATGTATTTATGAATTATAGAATTTTTTTTATAATTTAATTGAATTAAAAATTAATAGGACTTTTAGATTTTTTTTAAAGGAAATATTGTTTATGATTTAACTCAATTCAATTATTTGATATATTGTTAGTATTAAATTATTTTGAATTATTTTTAATTATAAATAATTAAATAATATAAACAAATTATTTAAAAGATAAAAATATATATAAAATTTTATTTTGATTTATATTAAAATTAATTTTATTTCTTTACTTTTTAAATATACTGTTCCTCTGATATATTACTATCATCTCTTAAATCATTATTTGATGAATTAAATTTAAAATTATCTAAAAATGTTTTATAAAATTTGTTTTCTTCAGTCCTAAAAATATATATTGACCTTAATTTGAAAAGTAAAAATAAAACCAACATTATATTAAAAAACCAATAGAAGAATTTATCATATTTTCTTACTGTCATCATTTTTTCATCAAACATTTTTTTTATATATAATTTTTTATTTAAAAATTATTATTTAATAATGTCTGAACATGAAGAAGAGATATTAAATAACAATGAAGAAACATATGATAAAAGAGAAGAAGAAGAAAAAAAAGAAGAAGAAAAAAAAGAAGAAGAAATAAAAATAGAAGAAGAAGTAGAAAAAAAAGAAGAAGAAGAAATAAAAAATGAAGAAGAAAAAAAAGAAGAAAATAATGAAGAAGATGAAAATAAAAAAATAGAAAATTCAGAATCAAATAATTTAAAAAATAATTATGAAAATGAAGAAGATGAAAAAAACGATTTAAACAATGAAGAAGAAAAAATAAAAAAAAAAGAAATTTCAGAAAAGACTGATTTAAAATTAAACAATGAAAACGAAAAAGAATACATAGAAGAAAACAATGAAGAAGAAGAAGAAGAAGAAATATCAACAACAAAAGAAGAGAAAAAAGACCATCCAAAAATAAAAACAAATCCACCACCATCATCATTTGAAATAAAAAAGAACACAGAGATAGAAAATTTATACATAAAAACACGTGAAAATAAACAAATGGACACAGAAACATTTTTCCTTCAATCACGTCATTATTTCATAATGTCAGATGGCGGAACACCAATTTATTCAAGATATGGTGACGAAGTGCAAAATTGTAGTATTTTAGCAACTTTTAGTGCAATAATAACAAAATTTACAGTTTTTAATCAAACAGAAAATTTTGTAGAAAGATTAAATTACATTGCAAATGAAAATTCAATAGTAGTATTTTTAAAAAAAGGAAAAATAATATTTATTGCATTAAGTAAAAAAAATGATAGTATGAGTTTATTATATTCTCAATTAGAATATTTATATCAACAATTATTATCAATTGTTACTAGTCAAAGAATACCAATTTTAGAAGAAAAACCTTCTTCATGTATGGGAGCATTACAAGATACAGAACAATTATTTGAACAAATGATTGAATTTACAGGATATTCTCTTATTAGTTTATTAAATGCTTATGAAGTTTTACCAATTGATAATAGAATTAAAATAAGTGAGATTTGTAATTATAATAGAGGAAGTGCTTTATTATGTTGTATTTTATCTAAAAGTGCTACTGAAGTTATTGCAATTAGTAAAACTGATTTAATTAATCTTGCTCAAACTGATATGATTTTAATACAAAATTTAATTATTCATAGTGATTCTCTTAAAAGTAGTGAAAGTTGGGTTCCTATTTGTTTACCTGGAATTTCTCCTGAAGGTTATTTACAGTTATATTGTAATTTTACTCATGAAAAATTAGGTATTATTTTCGTTACTGAAAATCAAGAAAATGAATATTTTCTTAAGTTTTCTTCACAAAGTGAAAAAATATTTGAAGAAATTGAACATAAAGGATTAATGGAATATATTCATAAATCACTTTATGTTAAAGAAATGAAAAATAATTATATTAAAAAGGATAATGTTGATTCAATCAAAGTTGAATTGTTTTTAAATAAAATATTACATGATAAGAAAATAATTCCAAATGGTTATGAAATTCAAAAAACTAATTCAAATCAAGTTACATATATTGAAAAATTAGGTAATCCAAAATTAAAAAATAATATATCAAATAGTAATAATGTAAATAATAAAAATGAAAATAATAATACAAATTCAAATAAAGAAAAAATGCTTTTGCCTAATAAAAATCAAATTAAGAATGAAATAAATTACAATATTACAAAAGATCCTTTATCAAAAATGAAATATGGAATTATAAAACATAAAATATATAATCAATTTGTTTCTATTAATTTTCATAAATATGATAAAATTACAAAAGAAGAAAAGAAAATTTATAAAATTTATGGAAGATTATATGATATGTATAATTTACAGGATTCTTCAACTATAAATTTAAATAATTTTATCCATTTAGAAAAAGATGAAGATTACATTCATGCAATTTTATCAAAAGGAAATTTAATAATATTAGCTTCTTTTAATATTTTTAAACCTTATGATGAAATCAATAAAATATTAAATGATTTATCATATATGATTAAAGGATATGAAAATAATTTCTTTATTTATGTAAAATAAATATTATAAAATATTTAAAATTAAAAAATTAATTATTTTTAGATTTTAATTAATAAAATAATGGATGAAAAAGAAAATATAGAAAATAATAAATATGAAAATATAAATCTAGAATCTGATATACCAACAGAAAAAGAAATTGTATCATCAACTGATAATAAAATTGACTTTTTAGAAAATAATAATTCAATTATAAAACTTAATGAGAAAAAAATAAATGAAAATTTCGAAGAAGAATTAGAAAAAGAAGAAATTTTTGATTTAAATTTAAAAAGAAATTTTGGTAATACATATTCTTGTTTATTCATTAAAAAAGAACCAATAATTGTAATAGGACCAGATTTTAAATATTTTTTTATAAATTTTGGAATTGTTTTATTTTTTTACCTAATTATTTTATATTTAAAAGTTGTGAAAAAACATATTATATATAAGTATATTTTTAATTTTTGTTTCTCCCTTTATGCGATTCCTCATTTAATTTTATTATTATTTAATCCAGGAATTCCAAAAGAATTTAATGAAAATCAAGTATTAAATCTTAAAAATTATAAAAAAGTATATAGACAATGTTCTTATTGTCATAATATTATATATAAAGATAATGATTTTATAACTTTTCATTGTAATGATTGTGATATTTGTGTTGAAGATTTTGATCATCATTGTCCTTTTACAGGAAAATGTATTGGAAAAAATAATAAATTTATTTTTATTTTTTGGTTATATGGTTTTGCAATTTTTTTCGTATGTTGTTTTGTATATATTTTTATTTAAATAATTCATTTTAAACTAATGATTTTTGGTTAAAATATTCTAATAAGGAAAATAATTGTTTTTTTATATTTATATATTTATTCTTATAATCTGATTATATGATTGAGATTTAAAAATATTTTTTATCATAGGAGAATTGAAATAAAAAAGTATTTTAATTTAAAATATTTGAAACATCACTTTATAAGAATATTTTAGATAAATTTTTTTTATTTATTATACTTATGAAAAAAAATAAAAATAAGGAAAAGACAAATTACTTATTAAATAATAATAATGAAGATGAAATGGAAAATGATGATGAATTTAATGAAGACAGTCATTTAATTATTCATGAAAGAAATGATTCAAATTTTGAAGAAGAAAAAGAAGAAAGTTTTGAATATAATCAAAATTTATTCATATCATTTATTGAACATATTTTTTTGACAAAATATTTTTATTATTTAATAAAACAATTATGGATTTATTTTTATAGATATTATATTTTTCAAATATTTTCAATTATTATAGAAATAATTTTTGTAGGCGTTAATTCATATGCATTTTATTTATATTTTTTAAGTTTAGAAGGTTGTTTTGGAACTCAAGTTGAGTGTTTAGATAAATTTAAACCTGAATATTTTTATTATTTAGGATTTATGTGTATTTATTCTTCTTTAATTATAAGTTTTACAATGACACTAAGTTTATGGAGTTTAATAAGTCCTTATCATTCAATTTATATTATTATAGTAATGATATATTTTTATTTTTATGATAATGGTTCCACATTAGCTAATCATGGACAATATAATTTTTTTCTTTTTTTAATAATATTTTTTATCTGTTTTATAGTTTTAAATATTATTGGTTTATTTATTAAATTAAGAAATAAATGTCATTGGTGTTATTCTATTCTAATTATTTTTATTATATTAATTCTTTCTATTTATTGTTTTATAACAATTGAAGACAAATCAAATTGTGTTGATTGGGATTTAGGATTAAATAATACTAGAATATATAATAATAGAATAATATATTCATGTGAATTTGGGAAACCTAAAAAATGTAGAATGAATTTTTATGATAATATATTTGATCTTACTTATCTTGTAGGAAAAACTTGTGATAAAATAAAAGACCCTAAAAAAGAACATGATAATTTACTTGAATTTTTAGATAAAAACATATTTGGAAAAACAAAAAAATTTGGTTTTCCAATAACAGTAAATATGAATTTAAAATATCAAAAAAATTTAATTCAATTTAATGAACAAATTCTATCTAAATTAATAGATATGAACAATAAAACACATTTACAAGTTTTACAAAAAAATGAAATACCAGAAGTCACATTAGAATTTAATGATGATTTCTCATTTGGAAAAATAAATATTTCCTTATTAAAAAATGAAGAAATATCAAAAGAAAGAAAACAAATATCAAAAAATACAAATTCAAAATTTGAAAACATTTTATTTTTATATATAGATAGTATTTCAAGAGCACATTTCAAAAGAAAAATGAAAAAAACATCAAAATTTATAGAAAAATTTATGAAATATGACAAAAATTCAAATTACTCATCATATGAATTTTTAAAATATCATAATTTTGCTCCATTTACTCAAATTAATGTTCAGCCAATGTTTTATGGTTCAAATATGTATTTAGCAAGAGGAAATAGTATAATAGAAAATTTAAAAGAAATGGGATATATAACAGGTCAATCATTAAATTTATGTTCAAAAGAACTTTTTGCAGTAGAATCACATTATTTTGTTATTAATATTACTTTTTCTAATTTTGATCATGAAAATATTGCAATGTTTTGTGATCCTAATTATTATAATAGAAAAGATCCTTATCCTCTTAATAGAGGACCTTTTTCTATTATTAGAAGATGTTTATATAGTAAAGATACTTTTGAATATGTTTTTGAATATGGAAAACAATTTTGGGAAAAATATTATGATAATAAAAAATTTTTGAGATTAGGTTTTATTGATGCTCATGAAGGAAGTGGTGAAGTTATTAAATATTTAGATGAACCTTTTTATAATTTTTTAATGGATTTTTATAATAAAGGTTATTTAAAAAATACTTCTATTTTTATTATTAGTGATCATGGGAATAATATGCCTGGATTTTATAATGCTATTTCAAGTGAAGATTTTGTTTTTGAAAAAACTTTAGGAGTTTTTTATCTTATTTTATATAATTTTAAAGATGATAAAGAATTATTATTTAATCAACAAACTTTTATTACTCCTTATGATATTCATGATACTTTAATTAATATTATTTATAATGAAAATTCTACTATTAATTTTTATACTGGAAAAGGTGATAGTGTTTTAAATTCTATTAAAACAAAGGAGAGAAAATGTAAAAATTATTTTGAAATGAAAAAAGATTTTTGTAGATGTGTTGATTATTTATTATGATATATTATAAAATAATTATTATTTAAAATATATTGGTTTTTTACTTTTTTATTAATAAATAATATTTATTAATGTATATATTTTTTTCTATTAAAAATAAATTTTTAGGAATTTCTTGATCATTACATATTGCAATATTACATAAATTAATATTTAAATAATCAATACAATTTCCTTCAATCTTATTAATTATTATTTTTTCTTTTGGGAAATTATTTTTTTTAATCCAATTTTTTAAAATAAATAAACAATTTGTCATTATAATAAATTTATTATTTAATTGATTATCTTTTAAAAAAGTTAAAATATTATCTAAATTACTATAAATATTGAAATTTTGGTGTGGAAAATCATTTAATTCAATTTTTTGTATATAGTTTGGAATATAATATTCTTCTAAAAATATATCATCTACTATTGAATATTGAATTTTCCCATCAATTATTAATTTCCATAAATCATAACTTGATGAAAGTTTTAATAATTTTATTTCTTTTTTTAATAATGATTCTATTTTATTCTTTATATTATCACATTCAATAGATTTTAATAATCCAATTAAATTATTATTATAAATTTCATTATTTCCTTTTGGAACAATATTTCTAATATTATTTTCATTATATCTCAAAATATCATCATATATAATATTATTTGAAACTATATATTTCATTAAATTAATTAATATATCAGATATTAAATTCATATCTTCTTCTTTATTATCAATTAATAATTGTATATTTTTTAAAAAATCTGATTTTTCAGATGAGTCAATGAATTTAATAATTGATTTTTCATTATTAATAATATCATATATATGAAAACATGAATCAAAATTAATATGACAAAATCTATCACCAGTTATATTTAATAAAATAAAGGTTCTATCACAAGATAAACTAACTCTTTTTATATTATGATAATATCCTGATGATTCACCTTTAATCCATTTTTTTCTTCTATCTCTTGAATAAAAAATACAAATTTTTTTATCAATTCCTTCTTCAAGTAATTCTTTAGTAGTAAATGTTATTCCTAATGGAAGATTTTCTTTAAATATTACTAAAGGTATAATAATAGGAAAATCTACTAATTCTTTATTTTGATATCTTTTTAATTCATTGTAGTTGATTGATGATGATATTATTTTACTCAATGAAATTTTGGAATTAAAAATATTATGTGATATTATTATACTTATATTTTGAGATAGGAAATTTGTTAAATTTTGTTCTATATCTATTTCATCAAACCAAAAATAAGTAATTGCAAAATATTGAGTATTTATTTGTTTTCTAATTTCAAATATTTTTGTTTTAAAATTTTCAAAATTTTCTGGTTTATTAAGGAATATAATAAAAATAAAATCTGAATTAATATTATTAACATTTTTGAAATTTAATTGATTAGAGTTTTGAGAAAACAAATTTTTGTCAAAAGAATAAATATTAAAATTATTTGAATTAACAAAAAATAAGTCTATTCTTTTTTCCTTTGGAATACTTATTTTTTCTATTGATTCTATATCATAATGTTTAATTGTAATTCTATCATATCTTTTATTAATTTGTTCTTCATAATTATTATTATTCAAAGAAAAATAAAAAATATTTCTTGAAATTATTTCTTTTCTAAATTCTTTATTTAAATTACAATCATCTGAATAATCAAAAATATAAAAAGAATCAAATAATTCAATTTTATTAAAAAATTGTAGATTATCTATTCTATTCATAATTTGATATTCATTATCTAATGAATAAATATTATC
>JAEEGK010014085.1_pt1 | contig 17911 bp, 21 predicted proteins | sample 8958771 | NCBI WGS metagenome assembly JAEEGK01 (sample SAMN16246547, study PRJNA631951) | gut metagenome | biome: gut microbiome; feature: rumen; material: SC-attached | host: Bos | place: Iran: Karaj | collected 2018-10
TCGAGAGGTGCGTTGTATTTATTTCCGTATTTTACAATTTCATGCTTCATTAAGTTTCCGAGAGGTGTTCTTATTTCCACATAATTACCATTCTGAACTGCCCCATATAAACAACTGTTAAAATCCCTTATAAACTGTTCTTCATTATCTGGATAAGCCCCACCCTCTTCCAGGTTGGTCCCCAAATAAATATAACTGTAATGGTTAGCCTCTGCAAATGCTACTGCCATGGACATAAGTACCAGATTTCTTGCCGGAACCCATTCATGTGCATATTCTGCACCGGCCTCACCTTCTGCTATGTCATCCCCATTACCTAATAAATGGCAATCGGAAAAATCATAATTCAAAGGCATAAACTTGTAATCGCAATGAAAATCCTCCGCTAATTGTTTAATACACTGTGTTTCCTTAGTCTCTGCCAGACAACCATATTGAAAATGTAGTAAAATCATATCCTTGTGAGTTTGTCTAACATAGGAAGCCACAGCAGTACTATCTAGTCCTCCGGAACATATAACAACCGCCCTATCATATACCTTTCTGGGAATAACTCCGGTTTCTTTTGTTTCTGTATCAAAAGTGGAATAAGGTGTCATCCTTGTGACATTAGGTAATCCTTCTAAGTGATGGGCATAGGAAGAAAAGTAAAAATTTCCATCCGGTGTAAAACTATAGAAAATAGGTTTATAGTTACATGCCAGATAAAAATGTCCATTGGGTTTCAATACTGCTATAGCATAGGAACCTATAATACGTTGTAATGATTCCGTAAAAGTTGCTAAACTTGTAAAATCAAGAACCTTAGGTAAAATCGCACTATCTATTTTGCCCTTATTACCTAACTCCTTATCATTAGAAATAGTCCCATTATGTACAACCTTATAATCTGTACCAAAAGGCTGATTATAATCACTGTTTTCTAATTCTGTTGTAGGAACTGCCCTGTGATTACAAATCCAACTTCCTTTGCGAAAGAAAAGGTTACTATAATCTCTTCCCCTATCCTGTGCCTTTTTAAAAATATGAAAGGCCATATCATTTAAATCAGTACCACCACATATAGAACACATAGTAACCCTCCTATTATAATTCGCCCTTTATAACATAAACAGTCTCACACCAAAGACCATTATTTAGGTACGCATCCTGATTGCCTAAATCATCAACATCCTGCTTCTCTGTAAACATTGTATATCTGTCATATTCATAACCTGCCTTTGTAAGGGCAAACTCCAATGTCTCAGGGTCAGGATAATTGCTGGACTGGTTACTAAGTAAGAAATATTTACATTTCTTAAGTGCCTTAGGAAGGTTACGCAGTACAAAAGGAATAATCTCCTCTCTTGTTAAGGCCGTGAAACCAAGTTCATCCCCGGTAAGGTACTTTCTAAATAAATCCACACTTGCCGTATACTCCTCAGTCTCCCCGGTACCCGCCATTCTCCAAGGCCATGCGTAATCGGAAAACAATACATCAACTTCCGGCATTACATTTAAGAAATCCTCTAAATCCATGTTGTAATTTGCCACATAAGCACCAGGAACACGAACGGACCTAAACTTGTCTTCCCATTCCTTCTGCCTCTGTTTAACTGCCTGTATCTGTTCCTCACTTGTGGGCTGTTCCGGTGTGTAGGAACCCATTATATCAACAAGTGCCGCACAATAAGCCGCATCTGAAATAATCTTGTCATCTGCCTCACCACCAATGGCTCTTGCCGTGTAGTAACTGTATAAACCTAAATCATTAGTGATAACCTTCATCCCATACTCAGTGGCGTATAAGAAAGAAGAATCACAATTTCCTGAATTAGTTTCGGCATACCTCACACCCTGTAAAGTATCAAAGTAATTGGAAATTACTGCCGAAAAGAAATCGGAAAATCTTGCCTGTGTGCCAAAATAAGGAATCCCTACCTTAGGTGTAATAGGGTCCCACACAACATTGGCTCCCTTACAAACTGTACCATCTTTATGGATTAAATCCATTTTACCTGTGTTTCTGTTCATTTTTAATTCCTCCTGATATTTTTTATAATGGTTTATAGGTAAACATTATGTGGTCAAAACAGACTTTTCTTAAACTGTAATTCGCCTCCTTTATATCTATAATTTTTTGCCCACTCTGTTAATGTTATCAAATTACATAACATTCTTGACTTGTAATCATTTACAACTCCATCAAGTGTTAATCCGTTATCTTCTAACCATGCTATTATCTTATCTTTTATCTCCGGATGTGCATGGAATAAACTACTTTTCTGAAATTTGTTCTTATCACTTACATCCAACATACCCCAAGGAGTTTGGATATTACCCATTGCCCCCTGCATTATCCAACTTGTGCTATCGGCACTGTAAAACGGAAACATCTCCAAAAGTGAAAGAGACGTCATACCCATTGCATGAACCTTAACGTGTGGATTTTTACTCTGTAGAATTACCTTATAACATTTAGAAAAGAATGCTTTCTTCTGTGGAAGTGTTACTCCTGTTCCGGCCAGAGCACCAAAACCTATATAAGGTATAAAAGTTCCATCAGGTCTTTTATATTCTACCATACGTTTTAAGACTTCCAAATTCTCGCTCTGATGATATATAGGCATTAACTTGTCAGGTTCCTTAACTCTATCTTGCATATACAAGTAATTTTCCCAACTTGCCTTTCCTGTATCTGTTTTATCCTGTGCACTTTTAGGTATATAGTCCACCTGTGCAAACACATGAACCTTATCGGAAATCCCATTGATGTAGTTAATGTACTCATCCACATTAACTTCCTTACCCTGTGTCAATGCAGTATAGGCTCCAGAATCTATAAACAATTTTGCCCCAACGGCCTCCTGAACCCATCTGGCAATATTCTTCCTATCATTCACCTGACTCTGTAATCGACATGACTTATGTAGTAACATCCAATTCTCACATAAATCACATTGAGTTCCGGCAAAATATAAATCAAACCCTTCCCCATTCTTTTCTCTTTCCTTAACAAAGTTAGGTATCATATTTCTATCTCCTCTCCATACCAACATTTAGATACAACCACATCACATTTAATTGACATTTCCAATATTTCTTCTGCGGCCTGTGACATTATCTGTGCCAACAACTTAGAACATTCCTTTATATTTGCCTCAGGACATTCCGCTATGACTTCGTCGTGAACAGGAATTAAAAGTCTAAAACCTAATTCCTTTAACTTGGTATTATTGTTGAGTTTTATCATTGCCAACTTTGTAAGGTCTGCCGCACTACCCTGTATTCTACTATTAACACACTGCCGAGTAGCATCTGCCAACTTTACTTCATTATCAATAATCTTAATACCTTCTTTTTTAGCTTCCTGAATTATCTTTTGCTTGTCCGAAAACTTCCAAACATTTTTGAGCTTTCTTATGTATTTACTTCGTGTAGCCTGTGGAACTGTATTATCCTGCCCAACCGGATTTCCATTATCGTCGAAAGGTAAGTCACTATCAAAATCAAGTATATCTGTATCCAACTCCTTACCATTCTCCCAATAAAACTCATATTCGTCCAACTGCATATCAGGTAATCTTCTTTTTCTACCACAAACTGTAGTAACATAACCTAATTCTTTTGCCATGTTTATGGAAGTCTGTTCAAATTGTTTAATTGCTGGGAAACCTTGGAACACACTTTTCTTGATTGCCTTTGCCTTTTCCTTTGTACAACCTAATTGCTCAGCAATACTTGATTCCCCTCTACCATATAACACACCCAACAAAATACTTTTTGCCTGTGTTCTACGTTCCTTACCGTCATTATAAGTATCATTTACGCCATCGGCTATTTTATCATAATCGTCCTCTGTGGCGTAATACCATTTTTTGTTAATTTGTGTAATGTAGGAACCTTTTGGAAAGTGTTCCAAACATTCTTTATAGGGCTTATTAAATGCCTTACTTGCTATTTCACTATACAGGTCTTTACCCTCCATAAATGTGTTATACATCTGTGGGTCACCATCTTTACGGCACAGAGCCGCAAGACATTTAGGTTCCTGTTGTGAAAAGTCACTACTCATTAATAAATACCCATTGCTGGCAGTAAACATCTTTCTAATATCTTTGTTATGTGAAGGAATGTTCTGCAAGTTTGGTTCACTGCTTGAATATCTTCCTGTGTTGGCTCCATATTGATGGAAATTACAATGTATCTTACCATCATTTGGATTAACACATTCTGGCAACTTGTCTATGTATGTAGATACCAACTTTGCCATTGTTCTGTATTCCAAGATTGCCTTAGCAATCGGATTATTCATTTTAACTAATATATCCTCCCCTGTTCCTCTTGGGGAACCCTTATCAGGAGGTTCAACTTTAAGAATATCATAGAATAGAATTGCCAACTGTGTAGGACTTCCCATATTTACAGGATTATCAATTTTAGCCCCGCCATTTCTTGCCTTATCTATCTTATCATTATAGGGTTTTAATAACTCATAAAAGTTCTGTACTTTTTCTTCAAGTAACTTATTGTATCTGGAGGATAACTGGTTGGAATAATCCAAATCAATTAACACACCATTATCTTCCATGTCTGCCGTAACAGGTACACAAGCCATTTCTATATTGTTAAACACCCAATACAAATGTCTCATATCTTCCCTGTCACTGTCAGGTCTTAAATATTGTCTTTGATAATCACCATATTCTGTTGTAATATGTGGGTCATGTGCCGCATAAAGATACCCAACATTGTATGGAATTAAGGTAAAGGGTATACCTTTAAACAACTCCTCAAATGTGAAGGCATCACCCTGTCCATTCAGTACATATTTCTGATGTAGTGGTTTTAACTTATTGACCGGCTCATTATCATTTAATATTCTTGCACCTAAGTAACTGTCCCACGTACAGTAAATTTCAGGTAGACCAAAATGTCTTAATACTCGAATATCAAATTTTGCATTGAACATATCTATGTAGGGCTTCTTTGCTAATAGTCTGTGGAATTCCTGCCTAACAAACTCCGCTTCCAACTGCCCCGGAACTTTCTGTCTTGTTATATAACTGATATGATTTAAAGGAATGTAGGAAGGCTTTTGTCCCCTGGTATTAATACAAGGACCTGCCATAATGTTTAACAACGGGTCCAATCCATCAGTCTCTGTATCAATGGAAATATACTCGTTATCAATACAGGCAGAAATATAATCGTGTAGAACTTCTTTGTCTGTAATACACATATATTCTTCTTTATACTGTCCTAAATTCCTTTCTACCATCTGTTTAATTTGTTCAATTCTTGCTAAAAGGCTTGTCCCGCCTTTTAATGACGGGACAGCCTGCTTAATAACTGTGGACTTGCCTGCTATTACCTTATCCTGATTTCTTGTTGTCTTGGTTGTGGGTAATTTAAACAAAGGCATTAGAACTTCTCTCCTCTTCTATTAGGTGTACGGCGCTCCGGTTTACGTTCCGAACGTCTTACCGGCTGTTCTCCCTCTTCCTGCCCATTCCTACCATTATCAAAAGGAAGTTCCTCCTCCAATTCACTCGGAATAGCCAAGAAGGTATCTTCTTCTTCCTTCTGACGTGAACTTCTTCTCTTAGGCATTTCCTCCTGCCTACTATTTCTGGTAGAAGTTCTTCTCTTAGGCATTTCCTCCTCATCTTCCGGAGGGAATTCATTGGACTCCAAATAATACTCCATGTCCTCATAAGACTTATCTAAAACAAGTCCGCCAACTATAACAGGAATATCATCAAAATCCTCAATCTGAGTATCGTCCTTCTCGACCTCAAAGATTTCATAAGTGGTTCCGGTATCCTTCGGCTTACCGTGTCTTTCTACTTCAAAGATATGCTGTACCAAATTATCCTTCTTAGCATAGCGGGAACAAAGTGCCGACATCTTTTCAAACATCTTCTTACCCCTATCCCATATCTGAATCTGGTCCTCATCCACATTATAAAGTGGAATAAACAGTTTTGCTTCGAGCTTAATACGCTCACGGCAGAACGGACAATCCTCTACCGGGTCCTTATAGGAACGTAAACAGTTCACATATCTTTCCTTATCCCCGACCTTAACCTTGTGAACGCTATAGCCTTCAACATCTTCCTCGTTGTTGTAAAGAAATCTTACCCTCTTTACTCCTTTGTCCTCAGAAATGGCAAAGAAACCTCCGCCACCCTGTCCACCATAATTGTCCGCTTCCTGTGCATTAAATCTTGCCATGTTACTTTTCCTCCTTGTGAGTGATTTCTTTTAATAGTGTATCGAAAGTCCTGTTGAGTTTCTCCATAGGAACTTTGATAGCATACGGAATATAATAATTTGAAACCTTATTATATTCAAACCCGGCATCTGTTAGAATACCTAATAAGTTGTCCCTGACATTAAATGTGGCACCAAACTTGGTAAGACGTAACTCGAACACGGACTTCTTATCCTGTTTGATTACTATTAAGTTCGGGAGCTTGTCATAAATAAGATACGATATACCATCTAAATTGTCAAGAGCATTTACAAGTTTATTACGACGGTCTAAAACTAAGGACTTTGCCTTTTCCTTATCAACCTGAACCTTAGGGGATTTCTTCTTAACAGATTCTGCCTTCTGTTCTGCCTGTTCCGCAATTTCCTTACCCACTTCATTGAGGGGTGTACCGTCCCCAGCATCCACAATCTCCACGTGGTCAATGGGTGGACATTCAATTTCAAGTTCCTTCTTCTGACGCATTACTTCCTCAACGTCACCAACCTCAGGTTCCTCAATCTTCCTGTACCACCTCTTAAATGTACCTGTTGTAATACTTGTGCTGGTACCATCCTCAAACTGAATAAGCATAGTACCTTTCTTGTCATCCTGCTTCAGAATGGTCATAACCTTTCCATTCTTCTTGTTTTCATACCTCATTAGTTTTTCCTCCTTGTGAGTTTATTATTGGCTTGTCATCATCAGTGTACAGGTTGCCGTCCTGTACAGACGGGCTAATGCCCGTTTCGACTTAATGTATAACAGTTTTAATGGCACCAACATAACCATATTTTAAACCCTTTACATATTCAACGGCTTCGTCATGTGATTTAGCTCTAATAGCCACGCCACCAAATCTGTGGTCATTTTCAAAAGGTGTGGACTCCTGCCACATTAACCAAGTACCCCCATGATATACAGGATTGAATTCGATGTAATATTTGAACTCTCCATACTTTTTACTAACCGCTGTTCTAACTAATTCCATATTCTTCATATTTGCTTCCTCCTGAGTCTTGTGAGTTTTTATAGATACTTATCTATATGAAACATTATACAACACGTTTTTTGAAAAGTCAACAACTTTTTTATGATGTTCAAAACTTTTTTGACAATTTTAGAAAATCATTTTTTGGCATTTCATTTATATCCTTATATAAAGTAACATCCCAAATATATTCTGTCACTATCTTATTAGGGATTCTACTCTTAATTCGTTCTCTCGCCCTCATACCCGCCGTATCCATATCCGTTGCCAATATTAATTCCCGACATGAAAGTTCCCTTAACTGTTTAAACTGTAAATCATTTCCTAAACCATTTAAGGCCACGGCAGGTCTACCATACACCCAACAAGTTAAGGCATCACTTAATCCTACCCTTAACCCAACCAGTATCTAAAAATAATTGTAGTTCTTCGGGTTTTACTCTTTTACACCTATGACCATCGTTTATCCATATACGATTTAATGAATTTTCAGATAATCGTTTTCGAGTTTTCTCTGAATGTGATTTGCCATAAAATGAATTATTACAACCTGTTTGTCTGATGGATACTTTATATTTATATTCATCCGTATAAGTTCTTCCTTTAAGGGCATTACTTATTTTTTGTTTTGTTTCATCCGATTGAGTTGTCCCAAGTCTATGTTGTCGCAAATTTTCTTTTTGACTGTCAGTTAAATGTGTACCCAGATTCCATGGTTTATAATTCTTTTTTCTTCTTATAAGTTTTTTACCTTGTCTGTCCAAACTCATTTGATGTTTTACACTTTCTGTATGCCTATACCCAAGACAACCTACATTACCACCTATGGTAATGTTATATCCAAAATTACTATCAGTTGATTTATATTTGGAAATTAACTCTTGCTCCATTTTACAGGCATCCGCTTTGGAAAGATTTTCTGCCAAGATAATATGTTCTATATTGTCCCATCCATATTTAATAACTGCATTAGTAAAATACTTATTATAACTCAAACCCTCGTTCCATCGGTTTTCTGGTTTTTGACTTGTAATTCCTATATAGACTTTATTATCTGGTGTTTTGTGCATATAAACAACATACATAATAATACCTCCAAAAATGCTCTAACTTGTTGGTCTTATTATAACATCTAAAAAACTTCTTGTAAAGATTTTAATTCTTCCATAGTACATTCGTTTGCATCTTTTCTGCCTTTCGGAAGTATATATTCTGTAATAAGTTTGTTTTTTAAGTTAGCTCTTATTCGTTTTCTTGCTTTCATCCCAGCATCATCACTATCAGTACATAGAATAAACTTTCTACAGGGCATTGTATTAAGTTGTTTGAATTGCAGTTCATTCCCCAACCCGTTCAAGGCTACTGCATATTTACCTATTGTCCAAAAGGTTAACGCATCAAACATGCCTTCACATACTATTATCTCCTGAGGTGATTGTTCCAATGTAGACAATTCGTATAAACCATATAAGGGTTTTTCTACTCCTTCCGGATAATTGTATCTTTTCCCTTTAATAGACCGTCTAGCAATAAAAAGGGTGCCACCACTGATATCCCTAATAGGAAAAGTGATACTCTTAGTATGGCTATCAAAACCAATATCAAACAAGTCAATAATTTCATCTGTTAATCCCCGTGCATACATATATTTATGAACCCATCGGTATGTTTCCAATTCCTGTTCACTTACATATTGTATTTCCCTTTTATGTTTGGGTCCTCTAGAAAAATCTAAGGAAATATCCTCCCTATCCTCTGTTTCTAAATGTTGAAAATTCTTCTGTAGCCACCGGTTTCCGAATTTACCTAATATATCATCCTCTTTGCCAAAACAGAAGGAAATAACCTCTGGTAACGTGTGTACAGTATTACAGGCAAAACAGTGAAATATTCCGTCGGACTTTCTAATACCGGCAGAAGGTCTTTTTTCCTGTCCATTACTGTGATACGGACATTGAACCTGAATATGGGTCTGTAGTACTTTTCTTTTTTGCAAAAGTGGTATGTTATTTGTTTGAAGTTGTACTGCTAATTCATCCAACACATCACCTAATTCACAATTATAAATAGTTTCCCCTATGGTCAACATTAAAATACATTCTCCTTTGTAGTATCTTTCTTCTTTCGAGGTTTAGTTTGTACTTCATCCTCTTCAGAATAGTTGTTATCTGAAGGTAAATATGTAAATGTTCCGGTATCAATATCCCAATTATAGGATACTGTACATCCAACTTTTCCAAACCTTTGTTTTTTAATAACCATTTTTAAAACGCCTTCCTTGGTCTGTCGCATAGAAATAACTTTGCTGGCGTTCATTGCTATACCATCACTATCCCTTATACTTTCCAATTCCGGAACTCCATCACTATCATTATCTACCACTCCACTTCTGTTTGCCTGTACAACAACAAGAACCGGAATTTTTAACTCCACACTTAATGCCATAAGGTCTTCACTTATATGTGTAAGCATTGTGGTTTTGTTGTCCCCACGTATATACCTTTCATCTGCTAAGTATGTAATACCATCAATTGCAATACAATCTAAGTGACACTGCTTAACCCAATTTCTCAATTTGGAAACAGTGACCTGCCGTTGAAAATCTGCGGGTGTAGCCACTATAAACCTATTTTCCCGAGTGGATAATTCTTCTATGTACTGTTTATACTCTTCCTCGTTCATGTCCTTATTTGCCCACATAAGACCGGTATTGGAAAAATTCTTATATAATGTATCAAATCTATACCCAACACTGCTTGGGGACATTTCAGGTGAAACATACCCCACATTAAAACCAATTTCCCATATGTGTGTACATATCTTTTCTAATATGTAACTCTTACCCATATTTGTTCTGGCGTATATAACAAGAAATTCTTCAATTCTTTGTATTCCATGCATCACTCCATCGAGTTCCGGAAATCCACAAGTGAAAAACCAATCAGCTTGGTGATTCTTCCTATCCTGAAATTCTTCATATCTGTTTTTAGCCTGTTGTATTATGTCCACACCACCTATATCGTATGTAGGTTGCAGATATTTCATTTCATTTATAAGATATTCCGATGCTTTATTGGAATCCGTCTTTAACAACTCTGCGGCTTTCTTAATAACAGGCACAGAACGAAAATACAAATATTCCTCTCTTATTTTATCAACTAAGTACCTATCACTTTCAGCCACCTGAACCAATTCAACTGTAGGATTACCTTTATCATCCACAAACTTTGATAAGAATGTTGCTTTATCCGGAACATTACCATATTTTTCGTAGTGTTCAAATATATATCCAACTTCTTCCTGATATTCCGGAAAATATTCTGTAGTGATATTATTATTCAATAGGATATCCATGCTTCCTGTTTGAATAACTTTTGAAATAATTTGTAAATCAACCATTATCTCATATCCTTACCTTTCAATTGTATTATTTCACTTGAACCATATATTCTGCTTGTAAGCCGTTCACCAAGTAGGTCTTCCATATCCTGCCTATCCACTATGTTGGAAGTAAACACATTGGTCTTACCAGCTAATATACGGTTATTTATAAGTGTGTAGAGCTGTGTGTAATCGAATTGGGATATTCCGGTAATACATATATCATCCCATATAATAATCGGAACCTGTTCTAAATTATCTTTGTAAGACTTAGAGATGGGATTATTGAAGTCTTTTAATTTAAGTAGCAAGTCTGCCACCGACACAAACATACCCTGAAGTCTTTCATAATTGCCATCAGCCTTATAGTGAAAATAAGTGTGTAGAAGTCTTATTGCCCAAGAGGTTTTACCATTACCGGAATACCCACAAAGATATAGATTATTTCCTTCCTTCACATACTGTACAATATCACTTCTTATTTCCGCCAATCTTTTATAGGCTGACCTATCACATTCATTATCCTGTGTAATGTACATATCAATTGGTTTTTGTAGTTTAACCGGTAACCCACTATTATCCATCTGCCACTTCAACTGTAAATATGTATTACACATAAAGCAATCATCCTGACATACTTCTTTATACCAGCAATCAGAATTTCTCTGCTTTTCCATTCTGTATATCCTCCCTTATTTGTTGTTTATCTGCTACTCGATTTAAGTTTAAACCAACATCCGTTCCTATCTTACTTGATACCCCTTGTTTTCCTCCGTACATTCCCTCGAGTATATTAACGAATTTATCTTCCCTTAAAAAGAAATCTATGTTTGCCTTCCATCCGGTATTATTTTTTCCTGTTAGAAAATCAGATGCCTGTGCCTTTTCAAAAACAGTTTTTATTTCTTCCAGGCTATGCTTCTTTATTATCCGCTTTATTCCTTCTTTTCTACTATTTGTAACAACTTTAATTTTTGGTAGTGATGGACATAATTCACTATATAAGGAAATGAATGTCTGAATTTTAGCCTCTTGATTTTGACTTATATTATTATTTTTATTTATTATTTTAATTCTATTCTTATTATTAGTCAAAGTAGCTTGTACGGGAGTATATCCATTTTTAGTGTCAGGCGTACAAGTAACTTGTACGGTATCCAAGTTACTTGTACGGTATCGGCAATATTTTATGTTATTTACTACTTTTTCTACCTTTAATAGTAACTTTTTCTCTGTTAATGATTTTAATGCCGCACAAATAGCATTCCTTGAATATCCAGTTAATTGCGACATATATTCAAGACTACCATGAAAATCACTATCTTCATCTTGGCTGTATCCATATATAATGGCATAAACATCTCGTTCTGCCCCGTGCAGTTTTAATTTATTCACCATCCATGCTTGCACTGAAAAATAATTACAATCACTTATCTGCATTATTGTTCCTCCAATAAAAAATATTATCTTCTTGTGTATCCCCATGAAGTATATCCAAGAATACATCAAAAATCTGGTCATAATCTTTATATAAGATATATTCTATATCTTCAATATAATAAGTTTTGATATGTTTAGCATATAACATTTTATGAATATCCTCTGGCGTAAAATCACAAATAGTTGGAAAATCTATATGAAGTTGTTTATTTATATCACACACCTTTATTCTATGACCACATAAACCGGCACTATTATATATTGGTTCATACTTGTTGATGTAAAAAGATTCAGTTCTATTTAAATCTTTTTCTTCGCATATTATTATATAAACTCTTGACCATTTCTTATTTTGTTTGTGTTGATAAACTCTTGACATACCCTGTGTAGTTTGGCCCACATATAACACCTCATTGATGTCGTTTAATAAAAAATATACAAATGTGGTTGGTTCGTTAGTTTTATCTAAAAAATCAGTTTCTTCAAATAACATCTTCACACTCTCCTCCTTAAAAAATTAAAAAGTACAAATTCAGACTCCTGCTCCCCAGCAAGCATGTCCGAACTTGTACCTTTTAGGTCAAGTGACAATTCCCTATGAGGTCTCATTAGCAATGTGCTGGGGGAACATCGCTTGACCTATTTGTATATGCTATTATATATTATAAAAAATGGTGTGTCAATACTTATTTTTTAAAAGTTTTTGAAATCTCTTCTATCTGATTGTCACACTCGGCATTTACAGTATCCCACAGGAGTCTGCGTTCTTCTTCAATATCTACTCCCTTAATGTCAGGGATAATACGTTCCTCCTGATACTCTACTGTGAAAAAATTGTCTTTAACTTTTATGGAAGCACGGCTTGTAGCGGAAATGCTTTGTATTATTGCCTTACTTTCATAAGGTTTTGGTTTAACTGTCTTCTTTGTTGTTTTAGTCGGCATATCATTTCTCCTTCTTTTTTGTAACCTTAAGACTTACAACTGTAGAAGTTTCTTTGCAACTTGCCATCTTTTCCACAAATTCCGGACCTATTAAATTGTGATAGATTGCGTTCTCCATGGCATTTTCATCCACCTGCTCCACGGTCTTAATCAAACCTAATTCTTTGAGCTGTTTCTTACTGAAAGTACTGTGGAGTAAATATAACAGCTTTTCCTCGTTCATCTTCTCCCGTGTAGACTCAATATAGTTGGCAGTATAACCCTCTGCCTCATACTTTTTAAGACCTTCCTGTGCCATCAACTCTTTTATTTCTGTGTTTTCGGAGTCACAGATTTTTTTGAGTTGCCCTTCCTGTTCTTTGTGTTCTGCGAACTGTGGTATGAGTTCATCCAACTTCTGCATATTCAATTTTTCCTCCTTATACTGGTAAAGTTAAATCAATAAATTCAATCTCGGCACGTATCTCAAGAACGTGTAAATACTTGCCCATGATTCTTGCCTGCTTCTTTAAAAGCTCAAGACTGCATTTAGGTTCAAAACTAAGTGTTCCGGCTTCCATCTTTACGATGGTGGAATGTAACTTGTCATACCGGATTTTTGTCTGCCAATATTCGGCATAGAATCTTTCCTTATAATTGTCCGATGTCATCAAATCTGTTGTGTTTGCTAACTGCATTGTATTACGCTCCTTTTCTAACATATTTTTGGGTAACCTTACCCATAGTACCATTTCGTCCTGATATAATATTGGACTTAAACTGTTGTACTTTCCAAACATCCCCTAACTTCCATAATCTGGTTCCTCTGGAACCCTTTTGTTCAAAGTTAGGTAATAGCTTGGCAAGTTCACTGTCAGGTTCCGCCTTTTTAAAGGCATACCAGTTATTAATTGTCTTAACTGATACGCCGACAGCTAAGGCAAGTTCCTCTACTTTAATCATTCTATCTGCCATAATATACTGCCCTCCTTTCTGAAACATTTACTGTAAATACTATATAACACATTTCGGCGTATAATGTCAATAACATCTTTTAGGATAACAGGAAATCTATTATATCCTCCTTATTGGTAGGAACCTTTCCGTCTACTAACATATCTGCCATTTCACCCTTCTTATATACGAGCTGATGTATTCTCTCATCAATAGTGTTCTTGGCCATAAGTGTATAGATAGTTACGTTTTCAGTGGTACCAACTCTGTGGCATCTGTCTTCTGCCTGTTCTTTGTTTGCCCTGTTCCAAGGCTCATCTAAGAATATCTCAACTGTTCCTGCCGTAAGAGTAAGTCCTGTTCCCATAGCACCTGTTGTTCCAACTATAACTTTACAATTCTTATCATTCTGAAAACTGTTCTTTGCCTGTTCTCTTTCCTCGGCATTAATCTGACCTGTAATAACTGCCGGATTGTACTTTTTAAGGCGCTGAATAATAGGGTCTGTCATCTGTGTCCAATTTGAAAAGATAACAACTTTTTTACCATTTTCAACTGCCTCGGCAACTAATTCTTCCATCCTGTCCAACTTAGCACTTTCCTGAATAACACTTGAAAGAATACCTGTGTATCCGGTTGCCTGTCTCATTCTAATAAGTTCTGCCAAAGGATTGCTTGCCTTTTTAATCTGGTCTATGTTTGCCTGTATATCGGCAGTTACTTCTTTATATATCTGTGCCTGTTTAGGAGTAAGTTCTACGAACTCGTCAATGTAAAGTTTCTCCGGTAAATCAAGTACTTCACTTTTTAATCTTCTAAGCATTATCTCATCAAGTCTGGCAGTGAGTTCATCTAAATGCTTATATCCGATAATTTCATATCCGCCAAAACCTCCCATTTCACAGTAATGCTTTCTGAAACTGTAAAAGGCGTGTGTTTCATATCCGAGCCAACGAAGTATTTCATATAAATCAAGTGGTTGATTCATTACAGGTGTACCTGTCATGGCAATTCTTACTTTGGCTTCAAGTTTAAGTAATGCCTTACCCTGCTGACTTGTGGAATCTTTACACTTATGTATTTCATCAACAGCAACTATTCCAATTTCACCTGACTTACATAATTCGGTTAATTTCACCTGTATTTCTTCATTTCTTATACTTTCTATGTTTGTAATTATAAAGTAGCTATTTATTGCTGGTAAACGGTTTAAATCGTCTAATTTTTCTTTGTTTCCTCCAACCTTGTTTCCACGGGTTCCTAAGATGTATCCGGATTCGTTAGAGTGTATTGAAATTTCATTCTGCCAATTATACTTTAATCCGTTAACACAACAAATTATCAAACAGTGCTTTATTCCATACTGTAATTTCTTTGCTACTGCTATATCAATTACCTGTTTGGTTTTACCAAGTCCCTGTTCGTCTGCTAATAACCACCTGTCATGTGTTAATCCGTAATTGAATCCATCTACCTGATGTTCAAAGGGTTTTGTTTTGAATTCAAATCCCTTAGGCATTTTGGGTGTTTTCTTCTCAAGTGAAATATACTGCTGTGCCGTTATTTCTATTTCCTGTTCCGGAACCTTATTAACAAATTCACCTAACTTAGTAAAAGGAAGTTCCCATTCCTTTTCCTGTGCGTGCCAATACTTAATAGGAAAACTTCTTACAATTTCTAACAGTTTACTGTCATAGGGAAAGGATATAAACAAACTGTTGTCACCTGTCACATCCTTAGGCTTTCTAATATCAATTCTTATCATTGTGTGTTCCTCCTTGTTGAGTCTTGTGAGTTTTAAGTTCTTGCTACTATTCACCTTGTGGGTTCATTGAACCAACGACCCATAGGTTACTGCTTCGCTTAGATACTTAGCTATATGAAACATTATACAACACGTTTTTATAAAAGTCAACAACTTTTTTAATTAATTAGGTTGTTTTCCAACTTTTTTAATAATGTAAAAATATGTTGTCGCTCTTCTTTAGAGTTTGTACCAGAATAAAGTGCTACAATAAACTCAAATATCTCTTGACACACACTTTTAAAAGCAATTTCTACGGCCTTCTCCCCAGCATTACCTAATTGATAATTAGTTTTTATGGCTACATACCTATTATAAGAAGGTAATACATCCAATAATTCTTTGTCTGCCGTGTTCTGTGTTTCGGGACGTAAGTGGTCTTTTATTATATATAAGGAAGCAAGTTTTTGACAGGATTCATAGGAGTTATCCACTACAAGCCTGTCAATTTCTTTATTTATGTCCTCTATATTCATCTTTATCCTCCTAATAAAAAAGGCACTCCATTTCTGAAGTGCCTGTGTAAATAAGAACTACATTATTTACTTTCAATCTTTGCCATACATTCCTGAATGGCCTGTCTTTCTTTTTCACTCATAGTATCATCCATGAGTGTGGCAAGTTTTTGGGCCATCTTCTGTTTTGCTGTGTTTCTACTGTACTCATAGGAGTTTCCGTCGGCATAAGACCCTCCTCTATCCTGACTATAACGAAAATTATCACGACTTGATTCATTATATCTGCCGTCATTATCCCCGTCACGTCCTCTTCTAGCGTTGGACATGCCGTCATAAGAATTATAGGAATTTCCATCAGCACCTGTGTAATTTCCACCGTTAGAAACACCCATATTCATGCTCTGTCCATCCCTTGAGTAACGATATCTAGCATTAGAATTACCCATAGCCATGGAATTACCACCAAAACTGTAATCCATACTCTGTCCGCCCTTTTTCTCCTGCTCTTCCATCTCGTATCGGTCAATACATTTATTGACAACCTTTAAAGCTGTGGTGAGTTTGTAAAGATTATCAAGTGAATCTTTATTCAAATCATGCTTTCTTTCGATTTCACCAACCTCACGCTCAAGCATATCACGGAGGTTTTCATACATCTGTAATTTATGTCCCATAATAAATCTCCTTTCTATGCTATTCTGGATACTGTCATATTAGCATTCTGAACTAATATAGCAGGTGCCGGGTCAGTGGGTGTTGCACCTTCTGAAGTATTTTCCACACTTACATTAAAACAACATCCTCTGGGTACACTGATTATAGCGGTACTTGTTACATTAAAGAAATTCTCCTGTGTGGGAGGTTCTGTGGCAACTTCCGCGGGTGTTACGATTGCTCTGCTTGTTAAAATGGGTTCACCATCTAATGCAAGTGCTATACTAATGGGACCTGCCGTACCAGTAGAAGGTACGGCAATATTCCCATTAAATGTCACCTGATAGCGTGCAAAGCAATTATTGGTAATACCACGAAGAGTTACAATACCACTTCCATTCCTGTGATATACATAGCCTTTCTGACAACCAATACTTGTATTAAGTGTCACAGGCTGATTAGCAAGTACAGTTTGTACTTCATTCTTAGTAAACTCTGCCATGCTATCACCTCCATATTACATTCCACATCCACATCCGCCATTCTGGCATGTGAATATAGGTGTTCTTCCATATACAGGTGTAGAAGGTACAGGACAATTATTCAGTCTGTTATACAGCTGGTCAACCTCATCTGTAAAACCTTTCTGAATGAAAGCATTCTGTGCCGCCTGTGAAGCCGCAAGGTCTTTCATTGCTAAAGACTGACGAAGGTTTGCAATTTCATCATTCTTAGCATCAATTTTATCCTGACAAAGCTGGTCTTTAATACTCTGAATACCACCGTTAATAGTATTAAGAATTGCCTGAGTATTCTGAGTGTCATTTGTACGTGTAGCACAAGCCTCCCTAGCAATATCAGAACCAAGATTTGCCAGACCCAGACGATTTTCACAACAACATTCAGCCTGCTGTGACTGTACACCGTTGAATCCCTGAAGCATTGCTGTCTGTAAAGCAAAATTCTGATTCATACTTGCCATCTGACGTGCATTGGCACCCTGTTCAACACCGGCAAAACCGTTAGCAAGTGCCAACTGTGTAGTGTTGAATCCATTACATAACTGAGTAG
>JAEEGK010014086.1_pt1 | contig 17911 bp, 5 predicted proteins | sample 8958771 | NCBI WGS metagenome assembly JAEEGK01 (sample SAMN16246547, study PRJNA631951) | gut metagenome | biome: gut microbiome; feature: rumen; material: SC-attached | host: Bos | place: Iran: Karaj | collected 2018-10
ACTTTACCACAATGAATAGGGAACTTATTGGAATGTCGGTTTGCACGATAGCGATAAAAAAAGGCTACCCGATGGGTAGCCTTTTTTGTTAATGCTTGTATTGATTATTTCTTACTGATAACGGTTACAGAACCATTGAGGATAATGGTGTTGGTTTCAGAAAGTGGAATACCATAGATAACCCAGTAGTAAACACCGTCTGAAACTTTATTGCCTTGGCTGTTAGAGCCATCCCACCAGAATTCTACATCCGGACAATCAGGATCGGTACAATGTGTCTTGTAAACCAATTCGCCCCAACGATTGTAGATTTCCATCTTCAATTCTTTGAAGAAACCTTTGTCTTCAATAGGACGGAATAAGCATTTTTCACCTCCGCATTCTCCATCCGGAGTAAATACATTCGGGAATGCCATACTTTCAGTTACCAATACTTGTTCTTGTGCTGTACTCTTACAACCGTATTCATCTGTAATAACAAGAGTTACAGTAATATAACCTGATGTATTTTCATATACGTGGCTAACATTTGCACCGCTTGTACTATCGGAATTGCCATCGCCATAATCCCAAGCCCATTTTGTAATTCTACCGTCACCTTGTGTAGAATTGTCGGCAAAGTTGAAGGTTTCGCCTGCATTGGCTTCGGTTGGATTAGGTGTGAAGGCTGCAGTAGGAGAAACGTATGCAAAGATGGTTACCGTATCCACATAGTGAATAGTACAATTTTGTGGAGTGTAGGTGATGTCAACATCGTAAGTATAGGTACCCGAATTTGCAAATTCTCTGCTTGCCGGGTGTCCGGTGAGTGTTTCACCATCACTAAATGTCCATTCGTAATCTACCACTCTTGACATTTGTAGCGGAGAGATAGTTGTTGAATCCACTGTGAAAGTAACTTCCAAACCATCACATGCTTTAGCAGAATCAGGTATGAATTTCACATCCGGGATTTCCATCACTTCTATATAGTAACTCTTAGATTTAGAGCATAGTTTGGTGTGACCGGTCATAGTCACTTTGTACAAACCTGCAGAATCATATTGAGTAGCACCATCAAAGTATGTGGTTACCGTATCTCCGCTATTAGCATCATAATTCCAAGATGCAGAATCTAATGAAAGCAATGATGGAATGATGGTTGTTGTGTTCGGGAATGAAATTGGCACACCCGGACAATACAAACTATCGGTTTCAAAGTCAGGATTCATTTCAATAGCCCAAACAGAATCTTTACCGGCCCATTCTACAACGCATCGTTGCATTTGTCCATTACTATTTGTCCATTTTACTAAATAGAAGTATGGAACATATACACCCGGAGTTTTGTAGGTGTTACGTACCACATTGTGGATGGCAACACCGCTACGAATTACTTGCGTAGCACCATCAGGGTTGATAATAGTGGAGTCGCAATTGGTAATATTAATCGGCTGGAAGGAAACTGTCAAATTGATACATCCGGAAAGCGGAGTGTAGGAGAAGTCTCCTGTAGGACCGTCAATGAATACGTATGCCGGTTTGAGCAGGGTATCAACACAACCTGCATTGTCAACAACAATATGCATCAAATCGTATGAACCTGCACTGATATAATTGTGCATTACCTGACTCATGTTAGGACCTTCTGCTATATTAGATGTTCCACTCAATGTATCGTAGAATATCCATTTATAATAAGTAATGTTGCCTTGAGAAGAGTCGGTAAATGTAATGTTTTTACCGGTGCTTCCCGGACATGGGAATGCGTGACCATCGTCAACAAATGCGGCAATAGGTCCGTTGATAACAATGCAATCGGTGAATGTTCCTATACAATCCAAACCTTCTGCTTCAACTGTCAAAGTAATACAGAATGTATCGCTTACACTACGTCTAGATGTGCTGTCGTAGATGTGCGTCATGATTCTTTGTGCAGTGGTGGCATTAGAGGTTAAGATTTGTGTTTCCGGATCGGAGCCGTCACCCCAATCCCATGTACATATCATGTTTACATTTTTATTATATGATGTCGGGTAGACTGCAGATTGGTTGGTGAAAGGAATGATTGTATTTCTACAGAATATTTTGCTCGATGTGGTGAAATTAGCATCTACCAAGTTCACCAAAACATAGTCTTCGGCGGTGATGGTAGAATCGCAACCATATTCATTGATAACAGTAAATTTCAAATCGTGCAAACCATAAATGGTATCTACCAATATTGGATTTTGGTCATAGGATGTATCTCTGTCTAAAATCCATTCCCAACCTGTAATTCTCAAATTAGCAAATGGAGGATTGGTGAATGACATATCTCTCAAATGCAAAGAATCAGGATTGTTCATACAAAGCGTATCTCTTCCGTAATAGAAGTTGGATTTTGTTCTAGAAGAAACAAATGCCGGTACACTCTGTGGATATACGTTAAATGTTAATGTATCGGTATAAATACATTTTCCATATACAGAGGTATCTTGCATAACGGCAACATAGGTGTTGGGATAATAGAAATTCATCCAATATCCATCAACACGAGGTCGCTTACTTGCCACAGGTTTTACATACGGATTCAAGCACATCCATTCATTGAGAGGCCATGCAGTATGATCAGGATTTTGGTCGGCTGCATAAATAAATTTGAAGCCCCAGTTTTCGTGAGATACACAATTGAGAACTTCTGTAGAATCCCAGAATTTGATGCTGTCTCCTGCACAAACATAGACATTTTCGCTACCTAAATTGGTGGTAAAATTCAATCTATAAGGAGAAATTAAAAATGTTTGGTTTGCTTGGTCGGTACAATATCCACATCTATTGTAAGTAGGACTTGTAGTATCTATTGAGTCAGAGTTTTCAGCCCACAAAGTAGCTACAAAAACTCCTTCCAAAGTACACATATAGCCGGGTTCTGCACCACCTGTATCGCAATAATTGAAGCAGAAAGTATTCAATGAGTCGGGTTCCAAAGTATCACTCCATGTTTGATTGTATTTGCCATCTCCGGCACCCCATACATATCTGGTTCCTTGACAATTGGCATGCGTTGCTTGGAAGCATATATTGATAAAATCACAAAATTCAGGTGGTGTACCATCCATATCGTTTTTAGGGAAGTCGAAAGCTACTACAGGAGGACATACATAGCAAACATTTTGTTTGGTAGGTCCCCAACCACTACAACCATTATTTGAAGGTGATAATTGTAGTGATTGATATCCAACGGAGGAATATCCTACAGAAGTAGTGTCTCCTTGTCCGATGGGACTTCCAGTTGATGGGTCTATCCATGTCCACTCATTAGCCCATGCTCCTGCTACTAAAGTAGTATCCCATTTGTTCAAAGAGTCGTTCCATGTGATATTTACACTATCGTATGCAGCCACATGTAAGCCTATCATGGATTTACAATCTTCTTTATATTCAAATGTAAAATCACATATAGGAGGTTTACCAACATTAATGTTGGCTACAAATACATCATATTCGCATCCTTGTTCATTGATAAGGGTTAAATATACTTGATAATGACCTGTATCGGTGTAAGTATGAGAAACTGTTTCACCACCGACAGTAGTGTCATTAGGATTTCCAAAATAATCCCACCTCCAAATGTAACTAACAACAGGAGAAGAAGATATCAATGAGTCAACTATATTTTGCAAAGTAACGGTGTGAGGTGCACATCCATGTGGCGGATTTGGCGGAGCAGGGTCTATAACCATTGCTCTGGCTGACATCGGGAAGATGTGAACTCTATAGAATCCTGTATCCAATATACAGCCATAAGGAGTGGTAACAAGCATTTGAACGTCATAATCTCCAAATGCACCATATACATGTGAAACAGAGTCACCGGTTGCAGATGTGCCATCTCCAAAATTCCAAGTAATACTACCTAAACCATAGTCATCAGATACTAAATAGTCGGTAGAGTCATAGAAATAGACAGGATCTGCCGGATCGCACATGTTGGTATCGACAATCACTGCTGTGGCAGGTGGCAAATCATATACGTGGATGTGGAAGTTGGTAGTATCCAAACAGCCTTCCGGACTGATAGCAGAAACGGTAACATTGAAATCACCGGCCATTCTATAGGTCTTTACTCTTGCAGAAAAGGCTGTAATGTCTTCATAACCATCGCCCCAAGTCCATTTATAACTGGTACCTCTCGGGTTCATACCTTGAACAGTAGTAGTAGAAGGAATGCCGCACAAAATGGTATCCGACACCGTATAGACGATATCGAAATTGATCATTTTTATATAGCCACCCTTGGTGATAGTGTCTTTACATCCGGTAGGAGATGTAACTACCAAAGTAATATCATACGTTCCGATAGGGAAGGTGTATGAAGGTGCATTGGAAGTACTGGTTCCCAAAGGATTGCTCATTCCGCCGAAATACCATTGATAGGTATTGTTAGTGGTACCTGTTGTAGAATCGGTGAATTGTACTGTAACAGAGTCTTTGCCGGGTTCGTAGCAAAAAACAGAGTCAGTAGTTCCGAAATTGGCAATAGGTTTCGGCCATACGGTTACACTACTTGGAACACTATAAACTGACACACAACCATTTGTATCGGTAACAGTTAATCTGATTTCGTACGAAATTAGCGTGTTACCACCATTGGTGAATACATAGGTTGGGTTAGGGTCTGTACTTGAACCACCATCACCAAAGTTCCATACATAGCTGGCAACGGCTCCCGTATTACCCGGAGCAGTGATGTGAGAGTTGAACGAAATTGACCCGTTAGGGCAGATGGTATCTCCAACTTGTGTAAATGTTGCCTTGATAGGTTCCACAACAGTAACCGAACTTGAATAAGTTCTTGTAACACCGGTAGTATAATGAACTACCATAGTAATGGTATACGTACCGGCATTGTAGTATGGGTGGGTAGGGTCGATAGACATATATCCATTAGTAAGCGTTTGAACATAATGGGTACTACCATCGCCAAAATCCCAGTCAACACTATCAATTTGTGCAGGTAAGGTACTGGTGTTTGTGAAATTTACAGTAGCAGGGATACACGGTGTTCCATTGTTGAACGCCCATGTGAAACTAGGCGTCTGAGACATCGCATAACTTGTGAGTAAACACAAGATACTGATAATTAAACACTTTTTCATATTATATTTATTTGTTATTTTATTTCTACTTTAATGACGCAAAAACTATAAAAAAAGTTGTCCGTTCATGAAAAAAAAATCGTGCAAAGATACCTAAAAAAAAGGAATTAAAACCATTTTATAGGAAAAAATATTTACCTTTGATGATTTATTCCTTGAATTTGACCGATTAAATTGTCACAAATATCGGCATTGCCGGGGAATTTTTTCTTTGCTTTAATCAGTAAATCAATGGCTTCTGATTGCCTACCTGTTTGTGCTAAAAATATGGCATCATAGTAGTTGGCTTCAAAAGTCCGTTTATTTTTTTTCATGCAAGTCTCCATCAGTTCTTTGCCTTTGTTCAAATTGCCCATTTGAACATACATCATTGCCAAATTGTAATAGTATTGTGCCGAGTAGGGATTTTCGTCTATCATCCGTTGGTGTAAGGCAAATATTTGATTGAGCATGTTTTGGTCGTGAGAATTTTGATATACACTATTGTAAACATTGATGGCCACGTTTAAGAAATTTTCATTCGGGCAAACATTGACCAATTGATTGGTAAAATAGAGCATAGAGTCCACACGATGAAGGTTGGCATATAATTCTATCAAATTCAATATGGATGTTTCGTTGTGGGGATCGTATTGATAAGCATCGTTATAAGCGGCAATGGCTTGTTGTAGTACTTCAAAACGTTCTTCGTTCGACAAAGTGGTATCCGACAATTTTTCTTTCAGCAGATATCCCTCATAATCTGATTTGTTTTCTCGCTTAATAATTGCTGCTATGGGTTTTCCTCCCACATCTATGGTATGTATGGTTCCTTTGGGTGGCCATATTCCTTGTTGCAGTTGATATGCATTGATATAGGTATTGATGGAAATAGCGTAATCCCAATCGGAATTGCCACGTTCATAATATCTTATATAACTTACCTCATAACTTTTCGCCGTATCATATCGGAAATAATATTCTATGGCTTTGTGGTCGTTGGAGGCAATGATGATTTTCTTTCCTTGTGTAGGTTTTAATTTGTTGTCTATTAAATAATTATCCAACCATTTAGCGGCTGCTCTGGTGGAATGCTGGTAATAATCGGTTTCATATTTGCCGTAGTTGGCGTTTATACCTCCGCAAAGTTGATTGTAATAGACATATTCATGAGGATGTGAACGTACAATGTGTACTATAGGGAATAACATGAGTAAGCCGAATAGTGCTAAGATAAAAGGACGTATTTTAGGCTTGGCAAATTCATATAAATGTTCCCATCCTAATGCGGCAGCTGTTACAAAAAACGGATAAGTAAATAACACATGACGCCATCCTCCGTACACATTGGATGCTTTGTATATAATATATAGTATAGGAAATGCAAATGAAAAAACGATGATAAAGGCTATGATTCCTCTTTGTTTTTTCACAATCTTCCTAATAAAGCAGCAAAATAAAATCAAGCCCAATATCACTGCTTCGGGGATGGTCATAAATATATATTTAGGCAAATAATACCAAGGAGCATTGGTTGACCAAATATTCACTCCCTCAAATATTTGTTTAAGATTGACACTATAATGCTCCATTAAATCCAACGATTCCTTAGCATGGCTAAACGGACTTTGCTGTAAATATGGCCAAAGAATTATGCTGACAAAAAAGCCGCATAGACTTACTACAGCCAATTTGGCTATCAATATCAAACCTTTGGTCCAAAATTGTTGTTCCGTCCATTTATTTTCTTTGTTGACAAAAAAGTACCATACTCCGCAAAATAGCATCAAATAGGCTACCAACATTAAACCACCAATACGAATACTATTTGCCAAGCCTATACCTAATGCGATATAAATCAATCGTTTGATATTTGTTTTGGGTAATTCTTTTACCAACAATATCATTTGATAAATTGCAAATGTGTAGCCTAATGCAAAAGGAATATCTTTGGGATTGTTGAAAGAATGTCCTAAGAATCGAGGAGACAGTAGTAGCATCAAGAAACCGAGTATGGCAGTTCTATAGCCTGCAATTTTAACTAAAAGCAAAGCAATGATAAAGGCAATGCACCAACCGGCTAAAGCATTGCATACATGACGGAATTCATAAGGATGGTCTATATGAAACCATTTGATAAACAGATAAGTAAAATTGTCAAACGATTGTCCGTAATATTCCAAATTTTGAGTAAGCGGATCTCCTTGTGTGTTCAATGCAGCGGTATCTCCTTTTGCAAAATAATCGTACACTCTGGAAGAATGCACATAACTTGACTTTTCATCACCGGAAATACCTGAATTTAGACTCAAAATAGGTGTAAGAATCAACATCAATGCAGCAATTGCATAGAAAACATACCGGTATATTTTCCCTTCAGGTTGTTCTATATTGCTGATAGATTGTTGTTTATCTTTTTGTTCTTTGACATTTACTGTTCCTTTTTGAGGAGCATTGTTCTTTTTTCCCATATTATAAAATTAATGATAACAAACTGCAAAGATAACATTTTTTAATGAAATTGAACAATTAATTTAACAATGTATTAATTGCAGATAGAAATTAAGTAAAAATACTTATTAACATGAAAATATTGCATAGACGGAGTAATACAATCAACTTATTATTGCAAATGGACGATTATAGAAAAGCATATTTTAGCAAAAATGCTAAAGAATGAACAAAAAAATAAATAGGGATATAATTTTTTCAATAGAATTGCGTTATAAAAATTTGCGTTAAGCGTGTATTTTTTTGTAAAAATTAAGTTTTAAAGATATTACAACATAACAATCATTATGATAAAAAAGGATTTAAGCAATTTGCAAGACCAATTTCCGCAAGGATTTACAATGGAACAACAATCTGTATGTAAAACATTGTTTTTGAAAAAGTTAGCATTGCGTGCACATGAGTTTTATGGTGGCAAAATGCAGATGATACCCAAGGTGCCGGTAGATAGTTTTGAGTGGTTTAATGTTTGGTATACACCGGGAGTTTCTGCTGTGTCTACGTCTATAAGAGATAACAATGACATGTCGTATAAATACTCCAATAGGAGCAATATGGTGGCAGTGGTATCTGATAGCACTCGAGTATTGGGAGACGGCAATTGCACGCCTCCGGGAGGCTTGGGAGTGATGGAAGGTAAGGCATTTCTAATGAAATATTTAGGTGGTATAGACGCCATGGCTCTTTGTATGGATAGCCGCAACGAAAAAGGTGAAAACGATCCTGACAAAATGATTGACTTTGTAAAGAGAGTGCAACATAGTTTCGGTGCCATCAATTTGGAAGATATTTCTTCACCGAATTGCTTCAAGGTGTTGGACGAATTGCGAGATGCTTGCGACATACCCGTTTGGCATGATGATGCACAAGGTACTGCTTGTATTACTTTGGCAGGTGTTATCAATGCTTTGCGTTTGGCAGATAAAAAAATGTCAGATGTGAAAATTATTTTATACGGAGCCGGAGCCGCCAACACTTGTATAGCAAGATTGTTGATGGAAGATGGTGCAAAAGCTGAAAATATTATCATGTTTGGCTCAAGAGGCACTTTGCATGCCGGCAACGAAGTCTATAAAAACAAACCATTGGCCTATCGTCAGTGGGAAATGTGTTTAAAAACCAATCCTAAATGTATCACCGATACTGAGGAGGCCTTCAAGGATGCCGATATCGTAATAGCTGCTTCCAAACCCGGTCCGAATACTATCAAGCCGGAATGGATTTCATTGATGGCAGACAAGTCAATTGTTTTTGCATGTGCTAATCCGGTGCCGGAAATTTATCCTTATGCTGCCAAAGAAGCAGGTGCTTATATAGTGGCTACAGGAAGAGGAGATTTTCCTAATCAAGTGAACAATTCGGTATGTTTCCCTTCTATTTTGAAAGGAACTTTGTTGGTACAAGCAAGAAAAATTAGTGATGGCATGGCTATTACTGCTGCTCATGCAATTGCAGATTTTGCCTATAAGAGAGGTATCAACCCGGAAAACATCATTCCAAAAATGAGTGAATCGGATGTATTTCCATACGTTGCAGCCGAAGTGGCACAAAAAGCTATAGAAGAAGGTTTGGCACGCATTCAATTAAGTAGAGAAGAAGTCTATAATATTGCCAAACGTGATATAGAATATGCTCACAATTTGATGGCATTAATGATGGAGAAAGGCTTTTTGCCGGAAATGCCGGTTGAAGAAATTGAAGCAGTACTACAAGAAGCAATTACGGAAATTAAAAATAAATAAGTAATGTTGACATATATTAATGGAATGTTGGTGACAAAAACGCCAACACAAGTAGTGATAGATTGTGGAGGAGTTGGATTTGCCATCAATATTTCTTTGAATACCTTTTCCAAGTTGCCGGAAGAAGGAAAACCATGTAAATTGTTGACACACTTGCAAATAAAAGAAGATGCAAGAGTGTTGTATGGTTTTGTTAATCAAGAGGAGCGAGCTTTATTTAGAATGTTGATATCTATTTCGGGAGTGGGACCGTCCACGGCACAAATGATGTTGTCGGCGATGAGTCCTTCGGAATTGGTTAATTGCATTGCCAATAACAATGCGGGAGCCTTGCAGTCCATTAAAGGAATCGGTGCCAAGACAGCACAACGTATTGCAATGGAATTGAAAGACAAAGTATCAAAAGTGGGAGTTGTAGCAGACAATTTTTCGGTTGCAAACAATAATTCCCGCTCTGAATCGTTATCTGCATTAGTTTCATTAGGATTTGCTCGACAAGCGGCAGAAAAGGTTGTCGACAAAGTGCTCAGCGAAAGTGATGGTACTTTGAAAGTAGAAGACATTATTAAACAGAGTTTGAAGTTATTATAAGAAAGTAAATTGGGGAAAGTTAAACACCAATATATAGTAAAGCGTTTGGTCATTGTAGTATTGTGCTTGGCTGCAGTGCTACAACAAACAGCAAAGGCAGTTTCTGTTTCAGCAAACTGCGTAGCAGATAGGTGTATATTGTATGTAGCAGACCCCGATACCACCAAAGGAGGAAAAATTCCTCAAAACTACGACCCTTTTGGCACCAATAGGAGTAATCCATGGTACTTTGCCAATCCGTCGAATATGAAAACGGAAATCAATTATGACCCCAATACCAATTCCTATACATTTCAAAATAAGATAGGCACTTTAAACAATGGTCGACCGGCCGGAATGAGCATAGAAGACTATCTGCATTATGACATGGAAAAATCCATGCGAGACTATTGGCGGGAACGTGCCGGTGCCAGCATGGCAAAAGGGTCTTCCGGCGGAATTATCCCACAGATACATGTACCGGGAGAGGTGTTTGAAAATATTTTTGGTAGCAATTTGATAGAAATCCGGCCATCGGGTTCTGTTGAATTGTTTTTTAAGTTTGTACACGAATTTACCGACAATAAAGCCTTGGATATCAAGCAACGGAAAAACAATATGTTTGATTTTGATGCAGATATACAATTGAATTTAAAGGCAAAAATAGGTGATAAAATCAATTACAATTTCAATTATAATTCCAAAGCATCGTTCGATTTTGAAAATAAATTCAAATTAGCTTATCAAGGCAAGGAAGATGACATTATTCAGTTAGCGGAATTCGGTGATGTAACCATGCCTTTGAGAAGTACGCTAATACAAGGCTCTCAGACGTTGTTTGGTGGAAAATTGCAGTTGAAATTTGGAAAATTGACATTAACTACTGTTATCTCTCGGCAAGATGGAGAAAAGAAAACTATCACAGTGTCAGGAGGATCTGAATTAAATACCTTTGATTTCAGGGCGGATGAATACGAAGAAAACAAACACTTTTTCCTTGCCCAATATTTCTACGATCACTACAACGAGGCATTAGAAACCTTGCCTTTGGTGAATTCAAAAATCAATATTACAAGAATTGAGGTATGGCGTACCAATATAGGCTCTGCGGTAACAGAAAATAGAAATATTATAGCCGTAGCTGATTTGGGAGAACCTAATCCCTATCACAAAGGTATCAATAGCACCACATCAAGAGAATATCCCGATAGCAATGCCAACGACTTTTTGCAAGGTATCAATTATTCACAATTGCGAGATTTGAACACGGCCTTTACTTATTTGAAGACGTATAGAGGCGGTATGAATTCAGGAACGGATTTTGAAAAAGTGGAGTCAGCACGTTTGTTGACATCATCAGAATATACTTACAATAGTAAATTGGGTTTCATATCTTTGAATACCAAATTGAATGCCGACCAAGTATTGGCGGTAGCATTTCAATATACCATTTTAGGAGACACAACCGTCTATCAGGTCGGACAATTTTCCAATGAGGTAACAACGCCCGGATGTTTGGTGGTAAAATTGTTGAAGAGTTCAACGGTTAACACTTCAGTGCCGATGTGGAAGTTGATGATGAAGAATGTTTATTCGTTGAATACTTATCAATTGGCTAAAGAGGATTTCAGGTTGAATATTTTATATAGAGGTGAAGAAGGCGGTATTCCCAAAGGTTATTTCTCTGATGTGGCAGAAGATATAAAAGGTGTTGCCTTGATACGTTTGTTGGGTATGGATAGGTTGACACAACAATTGGAGGCTTATCCGGACGGATTATACGATTTTGTTGACAATGCCGCCACCGAAGGTGGTACCATGCAGTCGTCAACAGGTAGGGTTTATTTCCCGTTGGTAGAACCATTTGGCAAGGATTTGCGAAAAGCTATGGCTTCCGACCCTGTCGCTGCAGAAAAATACGCTTTTGATTCCTTGTACACGCAAACAAAAGTATTGGCACAACAAATGCCGGACAAAAACAAATTCTATCTGGAAGGTAGCTTCAAGTCCTCTTTAGGTTCTGTTATCTCGTTAGGAATGACAAGCATTGCCCAAAATTCTGTAGTGGTGTCAGCTGGTGGCATCACATTGGTGGAAAATGTTGACTATACAGTGGACTATAATATGGGAACTTTGACATTGACCAACGAGTCCTATCTGCAGTCCGGAACACCTATTTCCATTTCGGTGGAAAGTGAAAGTTTGTTTTCTCAGAAAAAGACAATGTTCGGTTTAAATGCTGAATATCAATTCAACAAAGATTTCTTGGCGGGTTTTACGGTATTAAATTTGCGAGAAAGACCGACAGACGGAACGGTAAAAGTGAATTTCGGCGAGGAACCTATTAACAATACTATCTGGGGTATGAATCTTTCTTATCAAAAGAAATCCAGATGGATTACAAAGATATTGAATTATCTTCCGACATTTAGTTCTACTACTGATTCCAGATTCCAATTCGACGGTGAATTTGCCAATTTTGTTCCCGGTCACTCAAGAATTATTGGTCGTGGCAAAAAGGCAGACTTATATATTGATGATTTTGAAGCATCTAAGACAACCTACGATTTGCGTTCCATGCTCACATGGAAAATGGCCAGTACGCCACAAGGACAGGCACAAAGAGGAATGTTTCCGGAGGCGGCTGTCGGAACAGGTTTAGCATACGGCTACAATAGAGCCATGTTGGCATGGCATATTGTAGATCCATTGTTCCACAATGCAAACGAAGAACGATATTTTAATGGTTCCATCGATGCAGAAGCCCGCTCGCAGATGTATTCTCGTAGGGTGAAAGTGATAGAAGTTTTTCCCAATCGTCCTGTTGTTACCACTTCGGGAGAAGATCCATATATTTCAGTGTTTGACTTATGTTTTTATCCTAACGAAAGAGGACCTTATAATTTTGATACAAAACCAACTTCTTATTCGGCAGGTTTGAATTATGACGGAACCTTGGCAGACCCGAAATCTCGTTGGGCAGGTATCATGAGAAAGTTGGATATAACCGATTTTGAAACATCTAATATAGAATACATTGAATTTTGGATGTTGGATCCGTTCTTGGATACCGGGTACCATTCCGGTGGTAAGTTTTATATCAATTTAGGTGATATTTCGGAAGATATACTTCGAGATGGCAGAAAAGCATACGAACATGGTTTGCCTGCCAATGGTGCCGATGACGGAACCGAATACACCATTTGGGGACGTGTGCCTATCAACCAGTCGATTGTCAATGCTTTTGACAATAGCCTTTCAACCAGACGCTATCAGGATGTTGGTTATGATGGTTTGTACGATTCGTTGGAAAGAATACATTATGCAAATTATTTAAATACTTTGGCAGGTATCATCGATCCAGCTGTTTATCAAAATTTTAGCAACGACCCTTCCGGTGACAACTTCCACTATTTTAGAGGTTCTGACTATGATGCTGCCAAATTGAGTATTTTGGAAAGGTATAAATACTACAATCAAGCAGATGGCAATTCTCCAACCGACAACGATCAAACAGAATCGTATTCTACTGCGGCAACAACAAGTCCGAATATTGAAGATATCAATAATGATAATACGATGAGTGAAGACGAACGCTATTATCAATATGAAATGGAATTGACGCCGGCAACCATGAATATCGGCGAAAATAATATTACTGACATACAGGAAAGTACGGTAACATTAGCCAATGGAAATGTAACAAAGGTGAAATGGTATCAGTTCAAAGTGCCGATTAGAAAACCCGATTTGATAGTCGGCAATATTTCCGGATTTAGTTCCATCCGTTTTATGCGTATGTTTGTCAAAGGTTTTGACGAACCTGTGGTTTTGAGATTTGCTTCTTTGGAATTGGTAAGAGGAGATTGGCGAACTTATACCAACGATTTGAGAGAAAATGGTGCATATCCGGTAAATATTACAGGGGAAACAAGTTTTGAGGTGTCCACTTTGAGTTTGGAAGAAAATGCCCAACGTGAACCGGTTCCTTACAAAATGCCCGCAGGAGTTGCCCGTGAAAAAACTTTGGTGGGACAAAATGAAAAGGAAGTCAACGAGCAAAGTTTAACCATGAAAGTTGTCAATCTGTCAGATGGTGATGCAAGAGGTGTTTACAAAAATACCACTTACGATTTCAGACGTTTTGGAACGTTGAAATGCTATCTGCATGCAGAAAAAATAGATGAAAACGATGATTTGAATAGGGGAGATTTGAAATTCTTTATTCGCTTGGGGTCTGATTTTACAGAAAATTATTATGAATACGAAATGCCGTTCGATCTTACTCCTTGGGGAGCAACCGATACGGCAGATATTTGGCCGAAACAAAATTACTTGCTGATAGATTTACAAAAACTAATAGATGCAAAACAAGCCAGAAATATTGAAAATCGTTATCAAGGAACTGTGGCATTGACAGATGTATATTCTGTTGCCGATGGAGAAAATACTATCAATGTGGTAGGAAGTCCCAATTTGAGCGATGTCAACGTAATTATGATGGGTATTAAAAATCCACGTAAAAAATCTTTGGATGACGGCGATGATATGGAGATGAAGTCGGTGGAAATCTGGTTGAATGAGTTGCGTTTAGGAAATTTTGAAGAAAAAGGTGGCTGGGCAGCACGGGGAACCATGCGTTTGGATTTAGCCGATTTAGGCGATGTATCGGTGTCGGCAAGTGTAACAACTGCAGGCTTTGGTGCCTTGGAATCTTCCACTTATGATAGGCAAGATAAAACTACAACCAATGTAGATGTTTCTGCTAATGTACAGTTAGGCAAGTTCTTCCCGACAGAATGGTCGGTGAACATGCCGGTACACTACGATTTTTCAAGAACAGTCTCCAGTCCGGAATACAATCCGTTGAATCCGGATGTGAAATTGAAAGAAGATTTGAAAACTTATAGAACCGAAGAAGAAAGAGCAGCCATCAAACGTCAGTCTTTAGATGTTGTTCAAAGGCAAAACTTTAATATAGTCAATGTTCGTAAAGATAAATCCGGTGACAAAAAAGCTCATTTTTGGAATATAGAAAATTTTGAAGTTTCGTATGCTTATACTGAAATGAAAAGTTTTGATATTGACATGGAATATGATAACGAAAAAACGCATAAGGGAAATTTCGCCTATATCTATAATGCCGATCCGAAAAAAATACAGCCGTTTGCAAAAATTAAAAGCAAGTGGTTGCAGTTGATATCCGACATTAATTTCTATCCTTATCCAAAATCTTTCTCGTTTGAAACAGAAGTTTATCGTTTGTTTAGTGAAAGCAAGATTAGAAACAAGTCGGTAGGAGATATTATCATCGAGCCGACCTATATTAAAGCATTTGAGTGGTCGAGAGGCTATGTTTTGCGTTGGGATATTTGCCAAGGTTTGAAATTTGACTATACAGCATCTGCCAAAGCATTGATAACTGAGCCGCAAGGAAGAATCGATACCAAGCAGCAGAAAGATTCTATTTGGCATAGTTTCAGCAAGGGTGGCAAGATGAACGATTTTTCGCAGGCGATGAATGTTACTTATCAATTGCCATTGAACAAAATTCCAATTTTCAGTTTTATCACCGGTACGGCAGGTTATTCGTCCACATACGCATGGACAGCCAGCGCGGATGCGGTGTCGTATTTAGGCAATAGTGTAGAAAATACCAATACTAAGCGATTGAATGTGGTTGCCAATTTCACCAATTTATACAATAAATCCAAGTATTTGCGAAAAGTCAACCAAAGGACTTTCGGTGGCAGTTTGAAGGACAAGCCGATATTGAAAAAGAAACAAGAAGCTAATAAAATGCCGGACTTGAAAGGCTTGACAAAAGCACAACAAGATTCTGTAAAAAGAGAATTCCAGAAAAAACAACAAGAACAAAAAGAAAAGAAAAATGTCGGCAAGGAAGTGTTAGACAATTTCTTACGCTTAGTCATGTTGGTAAAAAATGTGTCGTTTACTTATACGGAAGGTAATGGCATTTCTATGAGCGGTTGGATGATAGAGCCGAAAATAATCGGGTTGAATCCGGCTTATAACGGGGCTCCGGGATTCTTGTTTGCCTTTGGTCATCAAGATGCGGATATTCGTTATCGGGCATCGCAAAACGGATGGTTGACGACCAGCGAATTGCTCAATACTCCTTATCAAGCTCGCAAGAATAAAAATTTAGCCATAAAAGCAACTTTAGAGCCGATTAAAGATTTCAAAATTGAGTTGACAGGTACGCGAACTTATTCATTCTTGGAACAATCGTACTATATTCCTGACTCGAATGGTATCTATTCCGACTATTCTCGCCAGAATACGGGTAGTTTCTCCATTACTACCATTTGTGTGGGAACCTTGTTTGAGAAAAATGCTGATGGCAAATTGGCTTTGTTTAAATTCAGAGGCAATGCCACCGAATCGGATTTGTTGGGTACCAGCGAAAGATATTTAAGTGCTAATTTTGAGAAATTTAAAAACAATCGTTCACTTGTTGCACAACGATTGGCAGCATATAGAAGTAGCAAAGTTGCTACATACGACCCGGGAACGGGAGTTCATCCGGATGGTTATGGAGAGTTGAATCAAGATGTATTATTGTATTCATTCTTGGCAGCATATACAGGAAGGGATGCCTCAAAAATAAATATCAACTCCCCATTTACCAGAATTCCATTACCCAACTGGCGAATTTCTTATAATGGTTTGACTAAAATTCCGGGTGTCAACAAAGTATTCCAAAGTATTACTTTGACACATGCTTACACCTGTGTTTATCAAATCGGAGGCTATTCTACCAATATTGCCTATGTGTCTGATGATGGCGATTTGCAAAATATTAGAGATGCGCTCAACAATTTCATTCCTGCTGTAGAGTTGGGTTCGGTGGCTATTACAGAAGCCATGAATCCTATTATCGGTATCAATGTCTCTATGAAAAATAGTTTCCAATTCAAAATGGAATGGAAAAAGACTCGTTCTGTAACCTTGTCCATGGCTAATTTCCAAGTAACCGAAGTCAGCAATGATGAATTGGTATTCGGAGCAGGCTATCGTTTCAAAGGTTTGAAAATTATGTTTGACTTTGCAGGTGTAAGACGTGAAACCGATGGCGATTTGCAACTTAGAGTGGATTTCTCCATCAAAAACAATAAAACTGTATTAAGAAAAATAGAAGAAGCTACCAATACTCCTTCTGCAGGTCAGAATATATTATCTATTAATGTAAGTGCTGAATATCAAATTACCAAGAATTTGTCAATGAAAGCATTTTATGACCATGTTCTTCGCGAACCTCATTTAGCTAATCAATTTAAAAATGTTTCCTTGGAGGCAGGTGTTAGCATAAAGGTTATGTTATCGCAAATGTAGGTAGCCTTCATGTGCTATAATAAGCATTTTTAATAAAAAATTAACAGTTTTTATTTTGTGGCACTTTTTTATATTAGAAAAAAGTTGTAACTTTGCACATTATTGTGAATGGAGTGGAAAGAGAAAATAACATAAGAATTATTAATTCAAAAATACTATAGCATATGAGTAATCTATTGAATCATGTTTTTGAGGCAAAACGAGCAAGTCGTTTTCTAACTATGGCTGTCATAATCGGGATGGCTTTCGTTTTCAGCGGATGTGAAGGTGTTACACCTTCCGAACCCAATGTTTATATTGCCATTGCAGATAACGGTAAACATCATGACTTTGAACTGACCTATTTGACCTATGTTCCGAAAGGTGAGAATGCTCATACTGGAAAAAATATTCTCGGTAAACGAAAAGGAACTATTGAGTTCAAAGGTCTGACCTATGAATGTCTCAGCGTTCCCAAAGGAGTATGGGATTTGTATTTTGAATATACTCAAAATGATGATTATTATGAAAAATTTGACAACGACCGGGAAACTATCAATCTAAAGGATAATGACTGGGTACGTATCTCTTGGGATTTGGCTGAAAGTTATTCGGCACAGCCCGGAATACGGCAAGGTGAAGGAACCATGTATT
>JAEEGK010014089.1_pt1 | contig 17910 bp, 11 predicted proteins | sample 8958771 | NCBI WGS metagenome assembly JAEEGK01 (sample SAMN16246547, study PRJNA631951) | gut metagenome | biome: gut microbiome; feature: rumen; material: SC-attached | host: Bos | place: Iran: Karaj | collected 2018-10
GGAACCAAAACGGCCTTTGTCGGCGATGACAGTTTCTTCATATACGACTTCGAGACCGATGAGACAAAGATGTACGATTGTATGAGAGACTGGTGGAGAGGCTGGGATGATGACCAGAGTCATCGTTATCAGCGTGATTATACGTCAATTGCGGCAGTCAATGGTTCATTCTACTATACTTTAAGCGATGGTTGGATCGTTAGATTTGTGGAAGACGGCGAAGACGAGCAAGTATACGGAATGACCCAGGAAGAACGTAACAACGGTATAATCTACGGAATCTCATCTGACGGAAATACGCTTATATACAATGTCAGAAAGGGCATCAATAAGCCAATATATAAAGTCGGACGTTTTAAGGTTCGCTGATAGTTTATGACGTAGTTACAGATAAGGTACCTTGACATACCATGCTTATGCATTTACATGTACATAACATGATTATTTGTGTAGTTGTATTGGACAAATAAGAAAGCTGTATTTGTCATTGGATAGCTTGGTCTCGCGCTACGCGCAGGGGATGGCTCATAGGGGACGGGGGTTGTGGGTCATGCACTCCTATGACCCACACCCCCCGTCCCCTATGGGCCATCCCGTATGCAGCTGACAAACGAGAGAAAAAGTCATACTCCGTCGGTTGATCTGCACACTGCGGTAGCAATCTTGCCGCGGAGGTTCGGGAAAGCGGTGAGGTAGGCTTCTGTGACTGCGCTGATAACATCTGAAGTGCGGTCATGCTCGGTGAATGCCATGCAGGAGCCTTTGAAGCCGGCTCCGCTGAAGCAGCCACCATAGACGCCACGGGTTTCGTGCATGATCTCGTAAAGTTTAATGAGTTCGGGACAGCCGCACTCGTAAAGATCGATACAGCTTCTGCCGGAGTCGAAGATGAGACTGCCGTATCCGGCGATGTCGCCCTTTCGCCACAGATCTGCGCCCAGGCATGCACGCTCGTCTTCATTATAGAAATGTTCGGCACGTCTCGCAAACACTTCGGGGAGACGGTTTTTATACGATTCAAAAGCATCCCTCGGAACATCACGGAGCTTAGTCTCTGCGATCGATTTCCGGGGGATTCCTGCGTATTCGAGGAGACTGTAGGCGGCAGCCCTGCATTCATCGAGCCTTAAATTATAAGCGCTGGAGGCAAGGCTTCTCTCGAGACCCGAGAAGAACACGACGATATCATATTCGGGTGTCACGGGCGCCTTGGGGATGAGTTCGTATGAATCATCATTGCAATCAAGGAAAAGGATGTGATCCTTCTTCGAAAGAACTTCGCAGCTTTGGTCGAGCTTGCCGCATGAAACACCGACATATCGGTTCTCTGCAGCCTTGGCGAGCTCAATGAGCTCACGGTCGCTGAGCTTGATCCCATTGAGGCCTGCGACAGCCTTCATAAACACTATGATCACGGCAGCGGAAGATGAGAGTCCACCGATAGGAAAGCTCCCTTCGATCACTCCCTTGAGACCGATGGGGAGGGGATGCTTGCCTTCGCTGCTTACATTTGCGTTCGCTTTCTCGGCAAGCACTTTTTCTGCAAGCATCTTGACAGCACCGCGGCAGTGATCGGCCCAGTCACCGTGCGCTCTGTCACCGATCTCTTTCTGCGTGAAGCGAACAGTCCCATCGAAATTTACCGATGCCAGCTCAAAAGAGCCGTCATCTACTGCACTGTAAGCAAAACGGATGCCCATGTCTATGGCCAGTCCGTTTATATGACCGCCCTGATGATCCACATGCGCGCCAAGCGGGCTGATGCGGTACGGGCAGAAGTCTGTATGCTCCGGGACACTCCCAAAGAGTTGCTCAAATTTGTCTGTGCAGGTCATAGCGGTCGTCCTTTCGTTTGTGCTGTGAAAATTATACGTTTTTCGAGCGAGAAACACAATGCTGTGGTGTGGCCCGCTTGGGGACGGGGGTTGTGGACCATTGAGGTGCATGGTCCACAACCCCCGTCCCCAAGTGGGCCACCCATGTTTCTACTTGTGACAACTTTCGGTAGATGATATAATTATTTTCACAAACCAGCGATGTACAAGCGTGCATCAAGCTCTGCTGCCGTGGTTGCTCCGGGGGTGGCAGGGTGTTATGAACAAAGCCCGGAGAACAGATAAGAGGAAACACATTACATGTTTATAAACAAACTAAACCAACTTTATAAGCCCCGCAGGCTTCTCTACTATACTGAGGCCACAGACGAAGAGATCAAGGCATTTTATGGAGAGACTGTTCCGGCGTGCGTAAAGAACTACTCGGGTGCGTTCGGAACATATGACTATCCGGGAGTCTTTTTCGTGACCGGTCTTGAACGCGAGGTTATCGGTATCGAGTTCCGCGAGGGAGATGATCGGATCGAGTATCCGAAGGACTTAAAGAGCATAGAGCTTGAGGGCTCCTTCTTTTATTCGGTTGAGATCGATGAACCGATCGAGATGTCTCGCAGATCCATACAGGGCTTCTTTGAAAAGATTGCCGGTGATGATGATGCACACAGGAATTATACCGACCTTTCAATCAAGGACAGCGCCGAGACCGGCGTGATCGGTGTATTTACGGATTGCCGGAAGATCAGGATGCTTTATGAGTGGAAGATCTGCGCAGACAGAGCCGTGAATGTCATAAAGGATGATGTTTCTGCGTTCAATGCGGATACGCTTTATAAGACAGCTTTCTTTGACCCGATCACCGGCCATTACAACTGGAATCATCTTGTTTCGTTCCTTGAGATGCCCATGGATAAGGGGATCCGCGACTATGCATTTGCGCATTTTGATGTCAAGGAGTTCCGCGTTCTTAACGAGGTTTACGGACACATCGCGGCAAACAAGGTCCTTTGTAATATCGTGAAAGCCATGAACGAAGCCGATTTCGTTTATGCGAGCGCACGTTGTCACAATGATAATTTCGCTATGATGATAAAAGATATGACAGAGGAGGATACGATCCGGACGCTCCGTCAGTTTTTCGAGAAACTGTCTTATCTTGAAGAGGATCCCAACTATCGCGTTTATTACAGGTGCGGTGTGGTTCCTATGCAGCGCTCTGTCCTTTCGGGAAACCGTGTCGCCGATGCCGGAAAGATGGCGCAGGCACTCGGCACGAACAGGAGTGAGACGGACATCATCATATACACCGACAAAATGCATGATGACCTCTCGTGGAGCAATTACATCAAGGCGTACCTTGATACTGCGATCGCAAACGACGAATTCATGGTATACCTTCAACCCAAGATCAAGAGTTCGACAGGCGAGCTCGAGGGCGCCGAGGCTCTTATACGCTGGAACTACAGAAAGGTGGAGTTCCTTTCGCCGGCACGTTTTATCCCTTATTTTGAGAAGGACTGCTCGATAGGCAAGATCGATGATGTTGTGCTCAGAAAAGTCTGCCTCGCGCTGAAGAAGTGGAAGGAAGCCGGTAAGAAGCTCGTGCCTGTCTCCGTCAATCTCTCGAGAAGCAGGCTTTATACACGAAATCTTATAGAACATCTTTCATCGATCGTTGATGAATATGGTATCGATCACAGATACATCGACTTTGAGCTTACGGAAAGCGCTTCGTATGACAATAAGAAGCATCTGATAAACATGATGGAATGCCTCAGAGAAAGAGGTTTCAGTCTGTCGATGGATGATTTCGGAACGGGATACTCGTCGCTTTCCCTGCTCACGGAGCTGCCGTTTGATACGTTAAAGATTGACAAGAGCTTTGTTGACAAGGTTTCGGATGAGAACAAATCCGATGACGATATAACCGTTATCAGACATATCATCACTCTTGCAAACGAGCTCGGCCTTAAGTGTCTCGCCGAAGGTGCCGAGAGCAAGGACCAGGTCGACAAGCTCGCAGAGCTCGGCTGTGATGTAATCCAGGGTTATTACTACAGCAAGCCGATACCGATCGCGGATTTTGAAGAGAAGTATGTGAGGTAGTATATAGATGGACCGGGGGGACGGGGGTTGTGGACCATGAAATGGTCCACAACCCCCGTCTCATTGGTTGAGGCAAAGCCGCAACCGTTTCCTTGCCAAAAGCTTCACTTGGATACCAAGTGTCACCGGTCCATCCTATTTTTTTGATGAAATCTGACGTGATTTATGGTATTTTCTATATGACCAAAGATTTGATTGTACTGCCTTGAAAGGAAAGCCAAATGTCATACATTGAATTTCAAAATGTACGAAAAGAATACAGAATGGGTGAGATGACCATCGAGGCGCTCAAAAACGCGACTTTTAATGTCGAGAAGGGCGAGATATGTGTCATCGTCGGGCCTTCGGGTGCCGGCAAGACGACGCTTCTCAATATCCTCGGCGGGATGGACACACTCACCTCGGGTAAGGTTGTGCTCGACGGCGTGGAGATCTCAAAGATGTCCGAGCAGCAGCTCACCCTCTACAGGCGCAACGACATCGGGTTCGTGTTCCAGTTCTACAACCTTGTGCAGAACCTGACGGCCCTTGAGAACGTCGAGCTGGCCGGACAGATCTGTAAGGATCCGCTTGACGCTTATGAGACACTCCGCGAGGTCGGCCTCGCAGGACGTACGGACAACTTCCCTTCGCAGCTTTCGGGCGGAGAGCAGCAACGTGTGGCGATCGCACGTGCGCTTGCCAAGAATCCGAAGCTTTTGCTGTGTGATGAACCCACGGGCGCTCTCGACTACGTGACCGGGAAAGCGATACTTTCACTGCTCGAGAAGACTGCACACGAACGCGGGATGACGGTCATCCTGATCACCCACAATCAGGCGCTCACAGACATGGCCGACAGAGTCATCCGCGTCAGAAGCGGTGAGACGATCTCAAATGTTGTAAATCATCATCCCGTTTCGGTAGACACCATAGAGTGGTGATGATTCAGAGTTGAGAGATTCTTGAGGTGATCCCCATGGAATCAGTCAACAGATTTAGCGATTGATAACATTAAAACGGGCAGATAAAAGACACAAGCAATAATGTGGCCCGACATGAAACAGAACAGTAAAGAGGAACAAACTTGAAGAAGAGAAGCGTTATGAGCGCCATGACAAAGACAGGCGTCAGAGTGATATTGAGCACGATCAGCAGGTATCTTGCGATCGCGCTTATTATTGCGCTCGGATCCGGCTTTTTTACGGGCCTTAAGATCACAAACACCGCCATGATACAGACGCTCGACGAGTATCTCTGTCGAACGAACATGTACGACGCGAGGGTGATATCGCCCCTCGGCTGGGCCGAAGAGAACGTCACTGCGTTTGAAGGCCTCGAGGGCGTCAGGGACGCGGAAGGCTCGAAGAGTACCGATTTCCTCGCGCTGATCAATGACAATGAGACCGTTCTGAAGGCGATCAGCCTTCCGTCGGAGATAAACCATACGGAAATTGTCGAGGGCAGGATGCCCACGAAGGCTTACGAGTGCGTGATCGACAGCTACGAGCTCGGAGGCCTCGGGATCGGTGGCAAGATCATCATCGCCGACAGGAACGATGAGGAGACGATCGACAGGTTCGAATACAAGGAGTACGAGGTCGTCGGCTCGGTTCGTACACCGCTCTACATAAACTTTGAACGAGGCACCACTACTCTCGGGAACGGTTCAATCTCGGGGTTTGTCTACATCATGGAAAGCGGCCTCAAGATGGACCGCTACACCGACATCTACCTCACCTACAAGGAATCCGGCTACGTCTACTCCGAGGAGTACGATAACGCGGTCGAGGGCATGCAGGAAAAAGTTGAGGATCTCGCGGCGGAAGAGGCCGGAAAAGGCACCGACGAGGTTTATAAGCTGATCGCAAAGGAGCTGGGAGTAGACCTTGATTCGCTCCCCGCGATGGCACTCCCGATGTTTAAAGAACAGGCCGACGAAGCCTTAAAGGAGGTCTCTAAAAACGTTTATGTCCTCGGACGCAAGGAAAACGTCGGATATTACTGCTTCCAAAACGACGCCGATATCGTGAACGGTATCGCTGCCGTTTTCCCGATATTCTTCTTCGCTGTTGCGGCGCTTGTGTGTCTTACGACCATGAACAGGATGGTCGTCGACGACCGCACCAAGATCGGAACACTCAAATCGCTCGGCTACGGCAAGGGCAGGATCATGGCGCATTACCTTGTTTATGCCGGAAGCGCGGCTATCCTCGGATGTGCCATCGGCGTGTTTGTGGGAAGTATCGTCTTCCCGAAGACGATCTGGATGGCATACTCGATCCTGTACAGTCTTTCGGAGATCACGATCGTATTCGATCCGCTTCTCATGTCGCTTTCGGGCGGTGGATATATTGTGCTCGTATTACTTGTTACTTTCCTTACGGCGCGTTCGGAACTTAAGGAAGCCGCAGCGGAGCTTATAAGACCCAAGGCACCCGCACCCGGAAAGAGAGTGCTCTTCGAGAGGATCGGCTTTATCTGGAAGCACATGAAGTTCCTGCACAAGGTTTCGGTCAGAAACGTTTTCCGCTACAAAAAAAGGCTCTTTATGATGATCCTCGGTATCGGAGGATGTACGGCACTCCTTATCACCGGCTTCGGCCTCAACGACTCGATCTCGCATATCGCCGACAGGCAGTTTAAGGAGATCACTTTCTACGACTGCTCTGCGACTTTCGCGGAAGACATGACCGACGCGCGCGGCGACTTCCTCGATGAGTGCGGCGACGTGATCGACAAGTGCACATTCCTCTACAGCAGACCCGCGTCCTGCACGACCGAACAGTCCACGGGCACAGTGACCCTGATCGCGGTTGACAGCTTCGACGAGCTTTCGGACATGGTCGATTTCCACAGTGATGGCGTGACACTCACTCCACCCGCCGAAGGGTCATGTTTCATCAGCAAGAATCTCTCGGATGCCTACGGGTTATTCGAGGGCGATCATATAAGCGTTAAGGTGGGCGACCGATATGATGTGGACCTCGATATCTCGGGTGTCTACGAGAATGTCATCTACAACTACATCTACACGACTACGGGGTCACTTTCTAAGTTCCTGCCCGAGGTTGAGCGGAAGGTTGCGTACCTGAATTTTAGGGAAGGAACCGACGTTTATGAGGCAGGATCGAAGGTTGCCTCATACGGCAAGACCGTCAGCATCTCGCTGACGGATGAGATGTTAAAGCGTGTCAATTCGATGCTCGACAGCATGAAGTACGTGGTTATGCTGGTCATCGGGTGCGCGGCGGCGCTTGATTTTATCGTGCTCTTTAACCTGACGAACATAAATATCCTCGAGAGGATCAGAGAAATAGCAACCATCAAAGTGCTTGGATTCAAGAACTTCGAGACGTCACAGTACGTATTCCGCGAGAACCTGATCATGACGCTGTGCGGCGCGGTAGTCGGGATACCGCTCGGGATCGCCTTGCACAACTTTGTCATGAGCAAGATAAAGATCGAGCTCATCGCGTTCGAATCGATCAGAACGCTCTTTACATACGGGATCTCGATCGTGCTCACATTTCTCTTTACTTTCCTTGTCAACCTCATGATGAGGAGAAGGCTCAGCCGTATCAATATGGCGGAAGCCCTGAAGAGTGTGGAGTGAGCCCAAAACGTCAATCGTCTGTGCGTGATTTACCGGGAAGAATGGTATCACTGTGTATGCGGGAAAAGGATAGTGCATAAATAGAGAAGGATGATCCCAAGAAGTGAGAAGAAGGATGCCGAACGAAAACCTATAATGACAGTGTATCCTTAAAAGGCAGTGATTATGCCGCATAGGGTGAAATATAATGTAAAGGAAATGCTGAAAGCGTTTCCAGGATGTTGATATGGAAAACATGTACAGAGAGGAGAAAAACGCTTTGAATACCGAATTGTTCGATAAATATCTGGACAGTCTGGAGTCGCAGGGGATCCCTTCGATCGACGTCAGGATCAATAAGGACCATGAAGAAGTATACAGATACCTCAAGGGCTACGCCGATCCCGTTCATGATGTGAAGGTGGGGGACGACACGAGATACCTTGTTTTCTCGATGACGAAGATCCAGACGATGACAGCTCTAATGCAGCTTGTTGAGGCCGGGAAGATCTCGCTCGACGATGATGTCGCAAAGTATCTGCCTGCCTATGGAAAGCTCACGGCAAAAACTCCGGACGGGGGAGTGGCTCCCTGCGGACCGATGCTCATAAAGCATCTGGTCTCGATGCAGTCGGGTCTTGATTATAACCTTGAGCGTCCCGGGATCGTTCGTGTCCTTAAGGAATTTGGGCAAAAAGCGACCACAAGACAGATCGTCGATTCGTTTGTCGAGACGCCTCTCGAATTTGCACCCGGAACGCATTTCCTCTACAGCTTAAGCCACGACGTTATCGCAGCAGTGATCGAGGTTGTTTCGGGGATGAGCTTCGGCGAATACCTTAAAGCAAACATTTGGGAACCGCTCGGTATGAAGAACACATACTTTGCGAAGCCCGTCAATAACGATGCCCTCATGGCCCGCCAGTATATCTGCAATGAACAGGGCAATATCGTTCCGATGGGTCCCGAGTGCTGCTACCAGCTTTCGGAGTGCTATGAAAGCGGCGGTGCGGGACTTATGAGTACGTCCTATGATTATTCGCTTCTTGCTGATGCACTTGCCTGCTTCGGTGTCGGAAAGAGCGGTAAGAGGATTCTTTCTGAGCAGAGCATAAATACCATAAGGACCAACCTTCTTGGTCCGGTAAGCCGTGAGGACATTAAGAATACCATGGGTCGCCTCGGCTACGGCTACGGCGTCGGCATGCAGATCCTTCTCGAGCCGGAGCTCCTGGGATCACCTGCTAAGCCCGGTGTCTTCGGATGGGACGGCGCCGCAGGTGCCGCAACGATCATGTATCCCGAGGAGCATCTCTCACTCGTGTTTATGATCCACGTCAGAAACTACGGCTATTCCTATGGCACGATCCATCCCAAGATGAGAGATCTGTTGTTTGAATAATGGGAACGAGCAGCTCTGACCGGACCGGTGAATGTAAGAGAAGAGGGAAATCTGAAATGATAAAAGGCCAAAAAATGAGTAAAGGAAAGCTTGTTCTTACGCTCTTCCTCACGTTTCTTAAGATAGGAGCGTTCACCTTCGGCGGCGGTTACGCAATGATCGCGCTCCTCGAGGAAGAGTTCGTGGGCAGGCGGAAGTGGCTGACACATGAAGAGTTTATCGATATAATCGCTATCGGAGAATCGACTCCCGGACCGATCGCCATAAACAGTGCAACGTTTATCGGTTACAGGCAGGCCGGGTTCTTTGGTTCGCTTGCCTCGACGCTTGGGGTGGTGCTCCCCTCGGTCATCATAATCACTGTGATCTCACTCTTCTTTGACAGGTTCATGCAGTTCAGGTACGTGCAGTACGCCTTTGAAGGCATCCGCGCGTGCGTTGTTTATCTGATCTTTTCGGCAGGCCTGAGAATGTTCAAAGGTCTCAAAAAGAAGCCGGTCACTTACGTGATCTTTGGCGCGGTGGCTGCGCTGTTCATAAGCTTTTATATCTTCGGGATCGGATTCTCATCGGTCATCTGTATCCTTGTGTGCGGATGTGTGGGACTTTTCATATATGCATTGACTTCATTAAAAAATAGGGAAGGAGGTGCCGAACAATGATCTACCTGCATCTTTTCCTCTCTTTCCTTAAGATCGGTGCCGTTTCCTTCGGAGGCGGTTACGGTATGATCTCGCTTGTCAGGGAGACGGTCGTTTCAAACGGCTGGCTCACGGACACCCAGATGATGAACTTCATCGCCGTGTCGGAGTCGACACCCGGACCTATAGCCGTCAATATGGCAACGTTTGTCGGATTCTCACAGGGCGGAGTGCCCGGGGCGATCCTTGCGACGTTCGGCGTCATCCTGCCTGCCTTTCTCATCATGCTCCTCATCGCTTCGGTCATGAGAACGTTTATGAAGCGCAAGGGCGTGAATGCCTTCCTTGAGGGCGTCAGACCGGGAGTGGTCGCGCTTATCATGTCAACAGCGGTAACGATGGGACTTTCCACGCTTTTCGGAGTGGGAGGGGAGAAGCTCGAGGTTAATATCCTCGGGCTGGTGATCATCGCTGTCGTGGCCTCGGTGGGTGTTCTCTACAAAAGGCTCCGTAAGAAAAAGATATCGCCGATACTTTTGATCGTTCTTTCGGCTATCATTTCACTGTGTGTAGAGATCATCATTTACGGATGAGATATCGTAAAATACACCCGGGTTAAAAAATCACAAAACTATTCAAAAATCGCCGGTATCATGTAACGCGAAAAGAGTGCTCATGAAATGATTTTTTTCGCGAGATATTGATTATTGACGATTTTTTACTTGACTAAAATCTCAGTTCACTGTACAATAAGTACATTAAAAATACACAAAAAGCGAGGGGGGTTTTTTGTGAGTGATCAGTTAACGGGGTTGCAAAGCTACGATGAATTCGTACCAAAGCTTAAGAAGGCAGTCACTGACATGTCGGAAGAAGCTTCTATAGCTATTGTCTATTCGGACATCAAGCATTTCAAGTACTTTAACGATACCTACGGGTACAGGAGAGGAAACAAGCTGCTTGCGAGGATGTCCGAGATGTTTTCGTCCGGCGGAGAAGGTTTTCTCGGAGGCGCGAGAGTCGTGTCCGATAATATCGTCTGCGCCAGATTCTGCGCCGATGGCGACGAAAAGGTTTTCCTTGAAGAGATTAAAGCATCAATTTCATATATAGAGCAGATCCTTCGCAAAGAGTTCTCATGCGAGAGGATCCGTATGACGGCGGGCGTGTTCTTTATAGATGCGAAAGCAAAGGGGATCAACGTTGAGACCGCCATTTCGAATGCTAATCTCGCCCGTAAGCAGTCAAAGCTCGACGGTAGCGATTCGGTCACTCTTTTCCTCCCTGAGATGGCGTCAAAGATCGACAGTGAGCTTGAGATAATCTCCACTATTGACGAGGCTATCAAGAATCACGAGCTCGAAGCATACTACCAGCCCAAGATCGAGTCCGAAACCGGCAGGATCATCGGGGCCGAGGCTCTGGTCAGATGGATCAAACCGAACGGAACTATGGTTTATCCGGATCAGTTTATCCCGATACTTGAGAAGAGCAAGCAGATAATCTATGTTGATTATTATATATACAACGAGGTTTTCTCGTTCCTCAGGAACAGACTCGACAAAGGTGAGAGCGTTGTCCCGGTTTCAATGAACGTTTCGCGCCAGCACATGAAGGATCTTGAGATCATCGATTATGTGAGAGATCTGTGCGATACCTACAAAGTACCGCCGCAGTATCTCGAGTTTGAGCTTACCGAGACGATGTGCACCGAACGCACCGAGAGAGTCATGGAGTTCATCACGGCATTCCACGAGATGGGCATGAAGGTCTCCATGGACGACTTCGGATCGGGGTATTCGTCACTCAAGCTCCTCAGCCAGATCCCGATCGATGTCATTAAGCTCGATCGCTGCTTCCTTCGCTCACGTGAGCTCGGGGACAGGGAGAAGATCATTATCACCAATATCGTGCATATGACCAAGGAACTTAAGATGCGGTCGCTGTGCGAGGGCGTGGAGACGAGTGATCAGAGTGTGTTCCTGGCCGGCATAGGATGTGATGAGCAGCAGGGGTACTATTACTCTAAACCTGTGAACATCGCGGATTTCAGGCAGCTGCTCGTATCCGGATGCGCGAGGTGAACTATTACGAATATGATAAAAAGCGTATAGAACATAGTGTTTTATATGCTTTTTTTATTTGTGTTCATCTTACGGCTGTGACTGCCGCGTCGTACTTTCCTTGAACGCGCTCTCGCTCCATTATTCGACGTAGCGGTACATAAGCGGCTAAAACACAGCCGCTAAGTACCGACGTCTCATATGGGTTCTCGGAAAGCAGACGGGCGCGTCACAGCCTATTCTGAAACAGCAGACGGAGAGCGTACAGCATATGTTTTTCGGACATTGCGGGTCTCTTCGCTTAGCGATTCACGAGTACGTTAGTACGAAGTGAGAGCTTAGCGAGGCTAGGGGAACCCGCAAATGTAGCGCGAGCGGTGCCGAAAAATATATGCTGTAGGCTAGGCCGGCTGCGGTTGTAGACTATCTATATCGCCGACTTCACACGACGTGGCAGTCACTGCCGTATGAGGATTATCCTAAACAGATTCTTTACACTTTCAATTCACATGCTCGTATTATATAATTATCGTAATAGTTCACCTGCGTGTTCGGGATGCGGGGAAACGGCATATATAGTGAAAGCGAGGCTCGGTATGATCAGTAACGGCATGATACTCATCGGAACTACGAAGGACGCAGGCGCGGACGTATCCATCCGCCCTTCGATGGCGAACAGGCACGGTCTTATTGCGGGTGCTACGGGTACCGGTAAAACCGTGACACTCAGGGTGCTCGCAGAATCGTTTTCGGCGCTGGGTGTTCCGGTGTTTATGGCGGATGCGAAGGGTGACCTTGCAAGCATGGTTGATGCCGGAGATGCCGAGAGTACGAAGGACAGGGCCGGAAAGATGGGACTCTATGAAAAGGGCTTTTCATACGGAGGGTATCCCGTGTGCTTCTGGGATGTCTACGGACAGACCGGTCTTCCTCTGCGCACGACTGTTTCCGAGATGGGTCCGGTTCTTCTCGCAAGGATCATGGATCTTAACGATACGCAGAGCGATATCTTAAACATAATCTTCAAGATCGCGGATGACGAGGGACTTCTTCTCATAGACTTAAAGGACCTCAAGGCGATGATCGGATTTGTCGGTGAGAATGCGAAGGAGCTGAGCTCTAAATACGGCAATATCGCCACGGCATCCCTCAATGCGATCACACGTGCGATCGTCTCGATCGAGTCTGAGGGAGGAGAGAGTTTCTTCGGAGAGCCTGCCCTCAATATCGCGGACTGGCTGCTTCCCGATGCGTCGGGCAAGGGAATAATAGAGCTTCTCGACTGCAGAAAGCTTATGCTTTCTCCGAGGATGTATTCGATGTTCATGCTGTGGCTCATGTCGGAGCTTTTTGAGACACTTCCCGAGGTAGGCGATCTTGAGAAACCCAGAATGGTATTCTTCTTTGATGAGGCACACATGCTCTTTGACGGAGCTCCGAAGGTGCTCCTTGAGAAGATCGAACAGGTAGTCAAGCTCATCAGATCAAAGGGCGTCGGGATCTACTTTATCACCCAGAATCCGAGAGATATCCCGGATGGAGTACTCGCTCAGCTCGGAAACAAGATCCAGCATGCGCTTAGGGCCTATACACCGGCCGAGATGAAGGGTGTAAAGGCTGCGGCACAGTCATTCAGGGAGAACCCCGCTTTTGACACCATGAAGGTGCTCGGCGAGCTCGGAACGGGCGAGGCACTCGTATCGGTGCTTGATGAGAAGGGCATCCCTACAGTTGTTGAGCAGACAATGATCGCACCTCCTTCGAGCCGTCTCGGAACTCTCGATGATGCGAAGAGGGATGAGATCACCAAGAGGTCGATGCTTTATCCCAGATACAATGATTTCTTTGACAGGGATTCGGCATACGAGTTCCTCGAGAGACATAAGCAGGAGGTCGCAGCGGCACAAGAGGCAGAGGCAGCACAGGCGCAGGCAAGTGACAGTACGGTATACAGAGGTGCGGCACCTGTTGCCACAGCTCAGGTAACCGGTAATTCGCTGCTTGAGGCGCAGGAGAGAGCAAGACTTGAAAAAGAAGCTCTTAAGGCCAAGAGCCAGAGAAACAAAGCTGTCAGCAGAGCTACGGCAAGCGTAGCAAAGACCGTTACGGGAACCATTGGAAGGGAGCTCGGTAACACCGTCGGAAGTTCGCTCCTTGGCAGTGGCTTCGGTAAGAGGCTCGGCGGGAACGTCGGAGCTTCGATCGGGAGAAACCTTATCGGGATATTTACGGGCAGATGACCATAATTACCGGTCGTCACGGATAACTGAAGAACGGCGGGATCATAGAGGAGTCTGATAAATGTGGATCGGGGTAATGACCGCGCCGTTAACCGATACAAATAACATTCACGGAGAAATAAATGGACGAGAACAACAATCTTGAAGACCTTCAAAAGGCTTACGAAGCGGACAGGCAGCGCAAGGCCTCGAAGGAAGAAGAGCTGAAGGACGCGAAAGAGTACCTTGAGCTCCTTCTTAAGGAGGTCGAGGGCAAGGAAGCGGAGGCCGCTTCGCTCAGAGAGAGCCTCGCAGAGAGCAAGGAAAAGATCGATCAGCTGACCGTAGGGCCCAAGGCCAAGCAGAGCAGGCTTACACGCAGGGTCCTCCTTGTGCTGGCTATCGTGGAGCTGGTGTGCATCATCGGTCTGCTCGCTTACTTTGTGTTCATCAAGGAAAGCCCGTCTGAATCGGATCCCGACGAATCTGTGGTGGCCGGAGAGAACGCTGAGGACGCTCCGGGGGTCGTGAGTACTGTTCTGCCCGAAAAGAAGAAGTACAGGGAAGACCTTCAGGCGCTCGCGCAGACCGTTATAGCAGGGAACTTTAAATGTACATGTGAACAGAGGGACGGCCTCGAGTATCTCGTGTTCTCGGACGGTAAGATATCCATTGGATACAAAAACGAGTATTACGCGGATGAAGTTGCGCTCAGAAACTGTGTCTTCGTTGAGAAGAACGGTCGCAGATACCTTTTTACGGCAGATTACGATCTGAACGGCGATCCGCTCAGGCTTGTGCCCTCAATGACTCGCATCGGAGAAAGCAGATATCTTGTATTTACGGGGGCGCCCGCTGCGGGCAGCGGAATCCCTTCCATGCTCCGTATCTTTGATTGCGACGGGTTTAAGCTTTATGAGAGCGATCACCTTGAGAAGCTCCTGCTCGGACTCTTTGATTTTGAGTACAGCGAAGAACAGGAGGAGGAAGAGCAGTATGTTGTCCTGTCGGCTCAGACGTCGAAGGCAAGGTACCGCTATAAGCTTGACAGTGCGGAGTATGATCAGATGGTCTACTTTGAGAGACATATCCCGGATGTATATGCCGACTTTACATACGAGATCGCGGAAGACGGGATCCACTGGTCGACACTTGTTAAGCTCTATGACAAATATGTTCTCGGAACTCTTGAGGGATCGTTCGGACCCTCCGGCAACGAGATAGGGATCACGGATGCGAAGTACGCTTCGTTCATACAGAAAGAATATGCGGATCCCGCGGGAAACGGACTTATCATCCCTCGCGAAAATGTTCCGGACCGCTATTATACGATCTACTGGGATGAGGGAGAGAGATTTCTTGTTGAGATAGACGAGTCGCTTAAGATGGTGCCTTACGACTTCTCGAGACTTAACACCGACGACCCCGACAACTTTGTTTATTATGACGGTGACGGGCAGGAGATCTCGATACGAGGTATAGACGTTTCGAAGTTCCAGGGCAGCATCAACTGGAAGAAGGTTGCGGCTGCGGGAGTGAAATTCGCCATCATACGACTTGGCTACAGAGGTATGAACGAGGGAACACTTGAGATTGACAATTATTACAGAGCAAATATCGAAGGCGCCACTGCGAACGGGATCAAGGTCGGAGTTTACTTCTTCTCGGAAGCGATCACTACAGAAGAAGCTGTTGAAGAAGCCGAGTATGTCCTGAAAAACATAAAGGGATACAAAGTCACATATCCTATCGTCTTTGATACGGAGAAGGTGACAACATTTGACGCAAGAGCCAACAATCTGTCAATGCAGGAGCGGACTGACATCTGTATCGCATTCTGCGACAGGATCAGAGAGGCCGGCTACACACCGATGATCTACGCCAACACGCGTTACATGCTGACCGGCATCGACCTTTCGAGACTTGAGGATATCGAGAAGTGGTTCGCCGTTTACTCGAAAGACATCAAATTCCCGTATGAGTTTGGAATACTGCAGTATTCCGAGTCGGGGAAGATAGACGGTATCGGCAGTAATGTGGATCTCGATATCGCTTTTAAAGATTATTCGGAGAAATAAATGAGAGATATATGAAATCACACGATAAAGAATCACAATATAAAATGATGACCGAAACGAGTCCGGCTCGTCTGGTACTGAAGCTCGGTCTACCCACCACCATAAGCATGCTTGTCACCACTATCTACAACATGGCCGACACATACTTTGTGAGCAGTCTCGGCACAAGCCAGAGCGGTGCGATCGGTATCGTGTTTGGACTTATGGCGATCATACAGGCGGTAGGATTTACGTACGGTCATGGTGCGGGCAGTAATATAGGCCGACTTCTCGGTGCGGGCAGCACAAAAGAAGCAGGTAATTACGCATCGTCAAGCGTGTTTTTCGGGCTGATCACGGGATTTGTGATCTCGGTAGTCGGTCTTTCTCTTCATACGCCTCTCATGAACCTGCTCGGAAGTACGGAAACCATTCTTCCTTATGCAATAGAATACAGTTTTTATATTCTTCTGGCCGCACCGGTCATGGTTCTTTGTTGTATTCTCAACAACATACTCCGTTACGAAGGCAAAGCAACATTTGCAATGTTCGGCCTTGTTTCGGGCGGTCTTTTAAACATACTCGGTGATTTTCTGCTGATAAAAGTGTTTGACATGGGAGTCCCCGGTGCGGGAATCTCCACTGCAGTTTCCCAGTGTGTTTCGGCTGTGATCCTAATTGTTCCTTTTTTTGCCGGGGAAACTCAGTCGAAACTTTCAATCAAGAATGTGTTCAGAAAGAACAGAGAAGACTCGGCTTCGACAAGACGGTTTTCGGCACCCGATGCTTTGGTCATTGGAAGCATCCTCGCTATTGGCCTTCCCAGTCTTATGAGACAGGGCCTCGGAAGTATTTCCACGATGATCCTCAATGCGTCGGCCAATCCCTTCGGTGACGCCGCTATCGCTGGTATGTCGATCGCATCTAAGGTTGTCAACTTTATCTTCTGTGTCGGGCTCGGGATCGGTCAGGGCTTCCAGCCCGTCGCGGGTTTTAACTACGGAGCCCGAAAGTACAGCAGGGTTAAAAGCGCTTATCGCTTTACCATGATCCTCGGCATGATCTCGCTCGGGACCATAGGACTTGTGGGTTGCCTGTTCGCAGAGCCCATCATTTCTTTATTCAGAGACGATCCGGACGTTATCGCAGTCGGTGTTCCGGCTTTAATATACCAGGCGGGCGTTATCTTTTTGATGCCTATCCAGGTCACAACCAACATGCTGTTTCAGAGCACCGGAAAGAGCGTGCGTGCCACGCTTCTTTCTGCCACAAGGAGCGGACTCTTCTTTATTCCCACAATTCTGATCTTAAGCCGCGTTATGGGACTTGCGGGAATCGAGTGCTCGCAGGCGATCGCCGATGTTCTCGCTTCTCTTATGGCGATACCGTTCGCAGTGAACTTTTTACGTTCACTGCCGAAGGATGGCTGACTCTTTTGAGATCAATAATGAAAGAAGAGGGGAAACATGCATAAGATTATAAAGATATTACCTGTTATTTTCGCCATGATAGTATTTGTATCCTCATGTGAGGTATCAGAGCAAGACTCTCCTGCAATGAACATGAAAAATGATTCTGATTCCGTATATTTGGAAGTGGATAATGGTTCGGTGACAAAAACAGGCGTAAACATCAGATTGGTCAACAAGTCTCCTGACAATCTCTGGATCGGAAGCAATTTTACCTTATCAGACCGTAACGGTGAGCCGGTAAAAGAACTGCCTTCAGACAAGAAAGTGGTATTTCCGGCTGAAGCGACAATGATCAACGCTCAAAGCGAAGTTACTTTTTTTCAATCATGGGGAGATCTGTATGGAGCATTGCCTCCCGGTGAATACATTTTTTTAAAAGACTATTCATCCGACAAAACACCAAATGTGAATAAACTCATCAGTTGCAGTATCACAATATCTGATGACACAGCTGATGGTAATTCACAGGAAACAAGTTTTATTATAATAAAAGGTGGACCCATGGGGACGGGGGTTATGGGTCATCGTCTTGATACCGGCATAG
>JAEEGK010014090.1_pt1 | contig 17909 bp, 12 predicted proteins | sample 8958771 | NCBI WGS metagenome assembly JAEEGK01 (sample SAMN16246547, study PRJNA631951) | gut metagenome | biome: gut microbiome; feature: rumen; material: SC-attached | host: Bos | place: Iran: Karaj | collected 2018-10
TGTGACCGAGGTGCAGGAGAAGGTCGAAGCCATTTCCGAAGTGCAGGAAAAGGTTGAAGCGCTCTCCGGCATGCAGGAAAAGGTTGAAGCACTCTCCGATATGCAGGAAAAGGTTGAAGCACTCTCCGATATGCAGGAAAAGGTTGAAGCACTCTCCGATATGCAGGAAAAAGTCGAAGCACTCTCCGATATGCAGGAGAAGGTTGAGGCACTGTCCGGTGTGCAGGAGAAGGTCGAAGCAATCGCAGAGGTGCAGAGCCAGGTGAGTGCGATTCCTGAGATTCAGAAGCAGGTGGAGGAGCTCTCAGCGACACAGCAGCGCATGTCTGCCGCGGTCGGTACACAGCAGCCCGGTTCACCGGATACTGTGCAGACGCTCCCGACGGTCACGCCGGCGCAGTCTGCCCCTTCGGATACCGGTGCAGTCTCTCCCGTGCAGACTGCACAGCCCGCAGACAGCGCGGAAGAACCCGCTCCCGCCGTAACAGAAGCTGATCCGCAGACGAACGCGGAACAGACACCGGCAGCTGTGCCCGGCAAATTCGACGGCACTGCATTCTATACATTGCGTCACGGCGAATACGGCCCCGCTGATAAAGTGTTTACCTACCAGATCTCGAAACCGATGCCCGGACCGAAGGAGCGCAGCGCTGCGCTTAAGGATTACACCGTAATCGCTTACCGTTCCTTCCGCACAACCGAAGGCGGCGAACGGTTTGAAATCCCGGAGGGTGTCCGCAGAGTCGAGACACAGGGCTTCTGGGATTGCCCGCGCCTTCTGGCGCTGGAGCTCCCGATTTCACTCACAGAGGTCGAGCCGGATGCGTTTTCCGGCTGCTCCCGCCTGACGGATGTTTATCTCGCAGAGGATTTTCCGGACAGACTGGCGGTTGAATATTTCCTGTTCCGCCCGGAAGTCAAGCTGCACTGGCCGAAGAAGAGCATGTTCTCGAAGGCGCGTGTTGCGACAGTCGCCGAGCTGATGGAGCAGTATGATGATATTCTGACGCCGGAAAAGGTGAAGAAGCTGCATGTCCGCAGCCACATCCTTCAAATCCCGGAAGGCTATACCGTCATTGCCCCGAACATCGGGCAGTATCTCGATATGCGGCTTGATGAACCCGAGCATGCACTGAAAACAATTATTCTGCCGCATTCTCTGCGCCGGATCGCTGCCCGCGCCTTTACCGGCATGGAAGCTGCAACGCATATCGTCATGCGCGAGGGGCTCCGGATCATCGACATGAACGCCTTTACCGGCTGCATGGGACCGCACCGTCTGGTGCTCCCGGATTCCGTCACCTATATCGGTCCGTTCGCATTTGCAGCACCGTGCCGATATGAACAGATCCGTCTCCCGCGCGCATTGAAGGAGCTCCCTGAAAACGCATTTACGAACTGCAATTCTCTTGTCAGCCTTCGTATCCCGGAGACTGTGGAGCAGATCGGAGAGATGGCGCTTGCCGGCTGCACGAACCTTGCGAGCCTGTCTGTTTCCCGCAAATTTGAAGAGCAGCTGCCTGCGATCCTTGACGGGCCTGTGAAAATCAATGTCCACTGGCTGGAGGATCAGGCGGAAAGCAGTTATGAGATGCCGTCCGATGCTCTGATGTCCGTGCTGGAGCAGCGCTTTATGCCCGCAACAGATCAGCGCCTGTTCACCTATGAAATGAGCAGCAAGTGCGCGAATTTCGCAGAACGGCTGTCACAGCTCCGGCTGCATCCTTATATTGCGCCGAACGCCCTGACAGAGATTGCCAATGCAACAAAATTCGAGATTCCGCTCGGTGTGCTCCGCATTTGCAGCTATGCCTTCGGCACCAACACCCGCCTTCTGACGCTGACTGTCCCGAAGGCGCTCTCCGAATTTGAATACGCCGCATTCTACGGCTGTGAAAAACTGCGCGATGTATTCCTTCCCGATGATTTTGACCGTGAGACCGCTGCTGTGCTGTTCATGAACCGACCGAAGATACTGCTTTCCTTCGGCAATACACGACCCGTGCGCGTGCGTCAGCTCACACATGACTGCCCGTGGGTGCTTTCCTCCGGCGACTCTGCGGAGCTGACCATTGAAAACGGTACCATCACGATTCCGGACAGATATCTTGTCATTGCATCGTATATGTACCACGGAATCATGGGGCTCGATGACCTGAAGCGCATTGAAATTCCCGCTTCTGTCCACCTGATCGGCAGCAAGGCATTCTGCCAGCTGAATGATCTGGAAGAGATCATTTGCGCGGAAGGTCTGCGTGCGGTCGAACCGGAAGCATTTGAAGACTGTGAGAAGCTCAGAAGCATTGTCCTGCCGTCGTCCCTGATGTTCCTCGGCACACATGCATTCTCCGGCTGCTCCGCACTGGAAACACTCGTACTCCCGAAACGCTTTGCCGATCGCGAGACTGAGATCCGCTGCGATGCACCGCATGTGAATATCACATGGCTGGAGGAAGCTGCTCCGGAGCCGGCACCTGCACAGACGAATTCCGCCGCAGAAACGGTCGGGGAGACGATCGAAGAAATCGCCGCACCTGCGGAAGAATCGCTGCCGGAGGTCGAAGTTCCTGAGACAATCCCGGAGGTCGAGCCGGTCGCAGACGCGGTCGGGGAGACCATCGAGGAAATCACTGCACCTGCGGAAGAATCGCTTCCGGAGGTCGAAATTCCTGAGACAATCCCGGAAATCGAGCCGGTTGCAGACGCAGTCGGGGAGACCATCGAGGAAATCACTGCACCTGTTGATGAAACTCCTGCTGTAAGCACTGCCATTTCTCTGACGGATATTGACGAGCCGATGAGTTCGGTCATTGCGGCTGAGCCGAAACAGCAGACATCCGGAGTCAGCGGCATCAGCCTGACAGCGATTGACCAGCCCGGTGATACGATGTATCCGACGGATAGCGCCAAGAAAGGCGAAGAGCCTGAAGGTCTTGCACTTGATGAAATCGGTGAGCTTGCGAATGCATTGTTCGGCGAAGGCTCTGAGGATGCAGCTGAGGTTCTGCAAGAGGCAATCGAAGCGGAAATCGCTGAAATTACCGAAACCACCAGTCCGTCTGCTGCACCTGCACAGCAGAGTGAACCTGTCACAGCAGACGATGCAATCAGCGCAGTTGCAGACATTCTCTTTGATGTGCAGCAGCCTGAGACAGCTTCTCCTGAGACTCCGACAGAACCGCAGCCCGAAGGAACGGCTGTTCCTGCACAGCCCGCAGAATCCGAGACGCCGACTCGTGCAATGAGTCAGCTGGCAGATGCGCTCTTTACGGAAATGCCGACGGAAAGCAGCGGCGATTCGCTCACGCTTCCCGAGCTGACCATTCCTTCTCATGCAGCACTTGAAGAAACGGCAGAACCGCCTGCACCTGCTCCGGTCATCCCGGATGTGCCTGAGCTCAGCGTGCCGGAACTCACTGTTCCTGCGCCGGCAGCCGAGATTTCCGTCCCCGCGGACGGCAGACTCACGACAAAGGAACGCCGCAAGATCTATCACAAGGAAGCGGTATTCACGATTCCTGCCGGGTATACTGACATTCGCGCAGGCGCATTCGCAGGTCTTGACGATCTGGAGACTGTCGTGCTGCCAGATACGATTGAAAAGATCGGCAGCGGCGCGTTCGCAGACTGTGCAAATCTGCACACGGTTTCGATTCCGAAATCTGTAAAACAGATCGCTGAAGATGCCTTCGACGGCTGCGATGCGCTGGCTGAGGTTACCATGCCGCGTGCATTCGAGGAGATGGCAGAGGAGCTCTTCGGCTCTGATGTGTCGATCACATGGCTGGAGGAACCCGCACCGCAGATCATCGGTGACGGAAGATTCACCGCAAAGATCCGCCGCGAAATCTACGACGATGAAGCGGAGCTTACGATTCCCGAAGGCTATACGGAGATCCGGGCAGGCGCCTGCGCAGGTCTGGAAGAGCTTGAAACCGTCAAATTGCCTTCTACGCTGAGAAAGATCTCCTCCGGCGCATTTGCAGACTGCACGGCGCTTGTCTCGATCGAGATTCCTGCCGGCGTCACCGACCTGGAAGAAGATGCCTTTGAAGGCTGCACCGCACTGAAGAACGTGAGAGTTCCTGCGGCACTTGCCGCTGAAGCGCGTGTTTGCTTCCCGAACGCACAGATTGAACTGATCTGATCCCTGTATAATCCCTGCTGTGAGCAATCACGGCAGGGATTTTGTTTTACAGAACGCATAAAACCGTACTTTTTCAGAAAAATCTCCGAATCCTCTTGTTTTTTCTCTGAGTTTGTGATATAATAAAGCCGAATGCAAGAAAGGAGTGACTGCTATGATCGTGATCGAAAACCATATCGGCAGCATCCGCGTTTCCAAGGCATACCTCTACAGCCTGATCGAACACACTGTCATCAGCTGCTTCGGCGTTGCTGATCTCAATGAGTCATCCGTGCTGGAAACTGTCAAAACAATGCTGTTTCCGGCTGATATCCGCCGCGGCATCAAACTGCGCACACGGAATAATGCGCTCGTGATCGACCTGCATATCGTGACCGGCATCGGCGCGAATATGACGGCGATTACTGACAGCATCCGCAATAAGGTGCGCTATGCAGTGGAGCAGGCAACCGGCTTTGAACCCGCCGCCATCAATGTGTATATCGACGGCGTGCGTGCATAAGAATGGGAGGGTATAACTTGATTACCGGAAAGCAACTGAAAGCAGCAATTATCCATGCTGCAATCCTGATTACCAACCAGAGACGCTCTGTGGATGAGCTGAACGTGTATCCTGTCCCGGACGGCGATACCGGTACAAATATGTCTATGACAGCAAGCGCTGCAAAGCGTGAGCTTGAACTGCTCGGCGACGATGTGACCGTATCCGAGGTCGCGGATGTGACCGCTTCTGCCATGCTGCGCGGTGCACGCGGCAACTCCGGCGTCATTACATCGCTGCTGTTCCGCGGGTTCTCCAAGGGGCTGAACGGAAAGACAACAGCCGAAAACGAAGATTTTGCGAATGCGCTGGCGCTCGGTGTCGAGGGTGCATATAAGGCGGTCATGAAGCCGACGGAGGGTACAATCCTCACGGTTTCCCGTATGGCGGCGAACAAGGCACAGGAGCTCGCAAAGCAGGATCTCGACACCGTTGCTTTCTGGCAGGGCGTCCTGGATGAAGCCAATGCAGTGCTCAAGCAGACCACAGAAATGCTTCCCGCGCTGAAAAAAGCGAATGTCGTCGATGCAGGCGGACAGGGCTTCTGCATCATTCTGGGCGGTATGCTTGATTCCTTCCGCGGTGTCGAAGCTCCGGCTGAGGCACAGGAGAGCAAAGCAGCTCCGGTTGATCCCCAGGTTGACTTCAATTCCGCAGTTGCGCAGTATGATGAGGAAATCAACTTCACATACTGCACGGAATATATGGTACACAAGAATGATCCGTCCGTAGACGGTGCAAAGCTGCGCGCTTACCTCGAAACCATCGGCGACTGCGTCGTCGTTGTCGAAGATGACGAGATCATCAAGGTGCACGTCCATACCGATAATCCCGGTAAGGCGATCACCAAGGCGCTGGAATTCGGTTACTTCATCAACGATCCGCGGCCGAAAATCGAGAACATGCGCATTCAGCACGAGAACAAGGTCAAGGAAGCAAAAATCGTCAAGCAGCAGGATTTTGTCCCGGTCGAGCCTGAAAAGGAATTCGGATTTGTGGCAGTTGCAGCAGGCGGCGGTCTTGAGCGCACATTCCTCGATCTCGGTGTCGATCAGGTCGTCAAGGGCGGTCAGACCATGAACCCCTCGACCGATGATATTCTCCGTGCGATCCACGCTACACCGGCGAAGACGGTATTCGTCCTGCCGAATAACAAGAATATCATCATGGCGGCTGAGCAGGCGATCAACCTCGCAAACCGCAATGTCTGCGTGCTCCAGACCCGCACGATCCCGCAGGGCATCGCGGCAATGCTCGCATTCGATGAAACGCTGGGGGTAGATGATAATCTCACGCAGATGACAAAGGCATTCGAGCGCGTCAGCTCCGGCTCTGTCACCTTCGCAGCACGCGATTCTGAGCTGGACGGTCAGAAAATCAGAAAGAACGAAGTTCTTGCGCTTGATAACGGTAAGCTCTCGTTCACTGAGAAGGATGTCAACAAGGCAGCCTATAAGCTGACCCGCAAGATGGTCAAGAGCGACACCAGCTATGTCACCATCATCTACGGCGCAGATGTGACGGAGGAGAAGGCACAGCAGCTTTACGATATGCTCGCTGCCAAGCTGAACAGCCGCATCGAGATCACGCTCCTGCAGGGCGGTCAGCCGGTCTACTACTATCTGATTTCTGTTGAATAATGCAGAAGGGGACGGGAAACCGTCCTTTTCTGTTATGTGAGGGAATACCGATGGAAAAACGGCAATATCATAAGGAAATGGAAGCGATGATTGCAGCGATCCCGGCAGGCACAGTTCCGAGGCTTCTGCTGCACAGCTGCTGCGGACCATGCAGTACAGCGGTGCTGGAACAGCTCATGCCGCATTTTGAGATCGTGCTGTTCTATTACAATCCGAATATCGCTCCGAGAGAAGAATTCGATCACCGGCTGGAGACGCAGAAGCAGCTTCTCGCAAAACTGACGCCGCCGCATCCGATCACGCTTGCTGCACCTGAATACGATGACAAGCCGTTCTGGGATGCCGTCAAGGGCGTCGAAAACACGCCGGAAATGGGCGAACGATGTGAACGCTGCATCGAGCAGCGGATGCGGGAAGCCTATGCTGCGGCAAAGCAGTATCACTGCGGCTATTTCGCGACAACACTGTCTGTCAGCCCGCACAAAAACGCGCCGTATATCAATGCCTGCGGTGAACGGATCGCAGGGGAGTCGGCAGGGGAGGATGCACCGAAATATCTGCCCTCTGATTTCAAGAAAAAAGGCGGATATGCGCGCTCCGTTGCACTTTCGGGAGAATACGGGCTCTACCGGCAGGATTACTGCGGCTGCCCGATGAGTCTCCGCGAGGCGATCGCAAGACGTGAGGCGAAAGATGCAAAATCCTGCACATAAGTCACTATGGGAATGTTTATACATCCTGTATTGCTGCATAAAATCGTTATTTTTTTCACAATCTTTTGCGAATTCGCTTGACATTCGCCGCAATATATAGTATACTATATGATAGACGGCAATAGGGGACTGCTATACCCCGTGACAGCCGTACATCAAAAACTGTAAAGAATATACGGAGGATTACTACAATGGGCAGAGTTTACAACTTCAGCGCAGGCCCGGCTGTTCTGCCGGAAGAGGTTCTGCAGGAATGTGCAGCTGAGATGATGGATTACCGCGGCACCGGTATGTCCGTCATGGAGATGTCTCACCGCTCCAAGGCATATGACGAGATCATCAAGGAAGCAGAGAAGGATCTCCGCGAGCTGATGAACATTCCGGATAACTACAAGGTTATCTTCCTTCAGGGCGGTGCTTCGCTCGTCTTCGCAGAGGTCCCGATGAACCTCATGAGAAACGGCAAGGCTGCTTACATCATCACCGGTCAGTGGGCAAAGAAGGCCGCACAGGAAGCTGAGAAGTACGGCGAGGTCGTCAGAGTCGCTTCTTCCGCAGACAAGACCTTCTCCTACATTCCGGATTGCTCTGATCTCGACATTCCGGAGGATGCAGACTATGTCTACATCTGCGAGAACAACACCATCTACGGCACCAAGTTCTGGCAGCTCCCGAACACCAAGGGCAAGATCCTTGTCTCGGATGTTTCCTCCTGCTTCCTCTCTGAGCCGATTGATGTTTCCAAGTACGGCGTTGTCTACGGCGGCGTGCAGAAGAACGTCGGTCCTGCCGGCGTGCAGATCGTCATCGTCCGCGAGGATCTGATCGCTGACGGTCCTGCATTCAAGCAGTGCCCGACCATGTGTGACTGGAAGATCCAGGCAGATAACGATTCCCTCTACAACACGCCTCCCTGCTACGGCATCTATGTCTGCGGCAAGGTCTTCAAGTGGATCAAGAAGATGGGCGGTCTTGAGGGCATGAAGGCACACAACGAGAAGAAGGCAAAGATCCTCTACGATTTCCTCGATCAGAGCAAGCTCTTCAAGGGCACTGTCGAGAAGAAGGATCGCTCCCTCATGAATGTGCCGTTCATCACCGGCAACGAGGAGCTCGACAAGAAGTTCGTTGCTGAGGCAAAGGCAGCTGGCTTCGAGAACCTCAAGGGTCACAGAACCGTCGGCGGTATGCGCGCTTCCATCTACAATGCAATGCCGATCGAGGGTGTTGAGAAGCTCGTCGCATTCATGAAGAAGTTTGAGGAAGAGAACGCTTGATTGCCTTATCTCTGATTTTTCTGCTGATCGGTATCGTGTGTATCGGTATCGGTATTTATCAGAAGAAAACCTATTTCGACCGGCAAACTATGCAGGGCGTTCAGGTTACCGGATATGTGAAGTATGAAAACAATGCACACGGCATACCCGGACTCGCAATAGATGCAATGTCGTCTGCGGCAGGGCTGAAACACCCTGTCGTGGACGTGACACTGCCAGACGGCGCGCTTCAGACTGTACGGCTGAATATCGCAGTCAACGATGACATCATTAGGCAGCATCCGGAATTCGATATCGGCGGGCGAGTGGATGTGCTGTTTTTTGGGGATGATCCCAAGATTGCATATCTGATGAATCACCCGATGTCTCAGACTGTCGTAAAAACGGGAGCACCCATGATTATCGGAATTGCGCTGACTGCACTCAGTATTCTTCTGATTGGCGCAGATATTTATTACACACTCACACTTTAATTGAAAGGAATTGATTTCCATGTATCAGATTCAGACACTGAACAAGATTTCCCCGGTCGGGCTTGCTGAGCTCGGCAGCAACTATCAGGTTGCAGATACCGTCGAGAACCCGGATGCAATTCTCGTGCGCTCCGCTGTGATGCATGAGATGGAGTTCGGCAGCAACCTGCTCGCAATCGCAAGAGCAGGCGCAGGCGTCAACAACATTCCGCTGGACAGAGCTGCTGAGAACGGCATCGTTGTCTTCAACACCCCGGGCGCTAACGCAAACGGCGTGAAGGAGCTCGCACTCGCAGGCATGCTGCTCGCATCCCGCGACATCATCGGCGGCATCAACTGGGTGCAGACCATTAAGAACGAGGAGACCGTCGCGAAGATGGTCGAAAAGGGCAAGTCCAAGTTCGCAGGCACCGAGATCAAGGGCAAGAAGCTCGGTATCATCGGTCTGGGTGCAATCGGCGGTCCGCTCGGTAATGCTGCGACCCATCTCGGCATGGAAGTCTACGGCTGCGACCCGTATATCTCTGTCGATGCTGCGTGGAATCTGTCCCGCACCATCAAGCATGTGAAGACCCGTGAGGAGATCTTCCGTGAGTGCGACTTCATCAGTGTCCACACACCGCTGATCGAGAATGACGATCCGAATGTCAACACCAAGAAGATGATCAACGCTGAGACCATCGCAATGATGAAGGACGGCGTTGTGATCCTGAACTTTGCGCGTGATCTGCTTGTCGATGATGAGGCAATGGAAGCAGCGCTGAAGTCCGGCAAGGTGCGCAAGTATGTGACCGATTTCCCGAACGCAAAGACCGCAGGTATGGAAGGCGTCATCGCGATCCCGCACCTCGGCGCATCTACTGAGGAAGCAGAGGATAACTGCGCAGCAATGGCAGCAAGAGAGCTCGTGGATTACCTCGAGAACGGCAACATCAAGAACAGCGTCAACTTCCCGAATGCTGAGATGAATGCAATCGGCAAGAAGATCTGCATTCTGCACAAGAATGTTCCGAGCGTCATCGCATCCCTGACAACCGCGATCAGCAATGCGGGCGGCAACATTGAGAACATGGTCAATGCAAGCCGCAAGGATTTTGCATACACCATGATCGACGTGACCGGCGCAGATGCAGCTCCGATCTCTGAGGCTATGACCAAGATCGACGGCGTGATCCGCGTGCGTGTGATCGGCTGATTCCGATAAAGCAAAAGCTGCTGCACAAGATCGTGCGGCAGCTTTTTTTGCTCAGTGCTTATGCTTGCGGCTTGCGCTTTGTGCATTCTGATCCTGCGCTTCGATCACAGGATCAATTCGCTCAGGCTGCGGCGTCTGCTCGGATGTTGTGGTCTGCCCGTTGTTCCAAAGCGGATCATTCTGCTGTTTGTTTCGTTTCATGAGAATCGCTCCTTTGCATATAAGTTTGATGAAGCGATATCGCTTCTGAGGATAGTATGCGCAGGGGATGGCAGGAATATCCACGCCGTATCATAAAAACTCCTTGTGATTCTGTATAGCTGAATTGCATCTAATCCATCTTTGGCGCAATTCACAATATAAAAACGTCAGTTGAGATAATATCAATGATACACGCTTACGATAGCCGGCTGCCGACGTGCAGGTATCGCAATTCTTACAGTTTTATGAATTCAGCACGGGAATGCTTGCAAATACGACGATTTTATGCTATACTGTAAATGACAACAAATGCCGTGCAGGCGCTGAGGTGAACTATGGTATTTTCCGGACTGACATTCTTATTTTTATTTCTGCCGGCCGTGCTGCTGGTTTATTATCTCGCACCGCGCAATCTGAAAAACGCGGTGCTGTTTCTGTTCAGCCTGCTGTTTTACGCATGGGGCGAACCTGTGTATGTCGTGCTGATGCTGTTTTCGACCGTACTGGACTACACATGCGGCAGACTGGTCGAGAAGTATCGAGATACAAAAAAAGCGAAGCTCGGGCTGATCATTTCTGTATGCGTGAATCTCATGCTTCTCGGATTCTTCAAATACACAGATTTTCTGATCAGAACCGTCAATGGAATTTTCGGCTCTGCGATTCCCCTGCTGAACCTTCCCCTTCCGATTGGTATATCTTTTTACACATTTCAGACAATGAGCTATACGATTGATGTCTACCGCGGCAAGGCAAAGATGCAGCGCAATATCATCTCCTTCGGCGCCTATGTTGCGCTCTTCCCGCAGCTGATCGCAGGGCCGATTGTGCGCTATCAGGATATTGCCGATCAGCTTGATGAACGTACTCACAGCTTTGACGGCTTTGGCGAGGGCGTCAGCCGCTTTGTAACAGGTCTTGGCAAAAAGGTGCTGCTCGCAAACAATATCGGTTTGCTCTGGAGCACGATCTCAGAAACGGATGCCGCAGAGCTGTCTGTGCTCGGAGCATGGCTCGGAATCATCGCATTTGCGTTCCCAATCTATTTTGCTTTCTCCGCTTACAGTGATATGGCGATCGGGCTCGGACGCATGTTCGGCTTCTCCTTCCCGGAAAACTTCAATTATCCGTACATCTCACGCAGCGTCACAGAATTCTGGCGGCGCTGGCATATTTCGCTCGGCACATGGTTCCGCGATTATGTATATATCCCGCTCGGCGGCAACCGCAAGGGATTTGCCGTTCAAATACGCAATATCGCGATTGTCTGGCTGCTGACCGGCTTCTGGCACGGGGCAAGCTGGAATTATGTGCTCTGGGGCGTATTCTACGGCGTGCTGCTCGTGATTGAAAAGCTGTTATTGCTGAAAAAGCTCGAGAAAGCGCCTGCAATCCTCGCACATGTTTACACAATGCTGACCGTGCTGCTCGGCTGGGTGCTTTTTGCGTTTGAGGATATCGGAAAAGGCTTGGCTTTCTGCAAAGCCATGTTCGGCGGCGGCGCAGGACTTGTAAGCAGCAATGCGGTCTATCAGCTTCTGAGCTATCTGCCGCTGCTTCTGATCTGTGCGCTCGCATCAGTGCCGCTTGCGAAAAAGCTCAGCGAAAAGATGCTGAATGCGTGCTCTGTGGGTGTGCTGACAAGCGCAGAAACCGTTCGTATCCTTTGCATTATGCTGCTGTCGGTCGCATTTCTGATCAGCGGCTCTTACAATCCGTTCCTGTATTTCAGATTCTGAGGTGACAGCATGAATCAGAAGATTATCACAATTATTTTTTGTGTATTGCTCAGCGCCGGACTTTGCGCAGGGCTCCTGATGCCCGACCGTGATTATTCCGAGCATGAGCGCCGCAGCCTGATGCAGCTTCCGAAGCCGACCGCAGCAACGGTTCGCTCGGGTGCGTTCGGCAGCGATCTGGAGCAGTATCTCAGCGACCAGTTCCCGATGCGCGATGCATGGGTCACGGTCAAAACCTTTGCAGACCGTCTTTCGGGGAAAAAGGAAAGCGGAGGTGTTTATTTTGCTGACAACGGTTTTCTCATCGAAATCCACAGCACGCTGGATACAGCGCAGATGCAGACAAATCTCAGTGCCGTCAAAGCACTCGGCGATCGTCTGAACGGCATTTCCGTCTGGTTCATGCCTGTGCCGACTGCTTCCTGTGTGCTGTCTGATCTGCTCCCGGCATATGCGCCGAATGCCGATCAGCATGCTGTGATCAGTGGTGCAAAAGACGCAGGCATCCGCACAGTTGATGTGTCAGAACCGCTTGCATCGCATCAGGACGAGTATATCTATTACAAAACAGACCACCACTGGACTTCGCTCGGCGCCTATTACGCCTATGCGGCGTGGATGGATGAAAAAGGGGAATCTGCACTCCCCCTCTCTGACTGGCAGACCGCAACGCTCTCAGACAGCTTCCGCGGGACGACCTTTGCAAAGGTCAATGACCCGTTTGCGGCATATGACACACTCACAGCATATTTCCGCAGCGCACATCATGTCAGCTATAATCAGGGAAGCTATGAGGCGGACAGCATTTATGAACGCAGCGCGCTTTCCGGCAGCGATCAGTATGCTGTCTACTGCAATTCCAATCAGGCGGATACTGTAATCTCCGGCAGCGGCGCAGGCAAGCTGCTGCTGCTCAAGGATTCCTACGCCAATACCTTCGCACAATTCCCCGTTGAAGATTACGCGGAAGTACACATGATTGACCTGCGCTTCTTCCGCAAATCCGTGCCGGAATATATCAAAGAGCACGACATCACAGAGGTGCTGATACTCTATAATATCCCGAATTTCTGCGAAGATACGAACATTGCCAGATGTGCAAAATAAGGAACAGCCGACGGTCACTCATCCGTCGGCTGTCTGATTACTGTTCCGCCAGCTCCATCTGCTGACCGTGAATGATAAGCCTGCGGTCATCCTCATTGATCTCGCGCATCACTCTGCACGGATTTCCGACCGCGACCACATTTGCGGGAATATCCTTTGTCACGACACTGCCTGCGCCGATCACGGAATTGTCGCCGATCGTCACGCCGGGAAGCACAATTACGCCTGCGCCGAGCCAGCAGTTCTTTCCGATATGAATCGGGAGATTGTACTGATACTGATATACGCGGTATTCCGGCGCGATCGGATGTGCAGCGGTTGCAAGCGTCACATTCGGCGCAAACATTGTGTGATTGCCGACATAGATATGCGTATCATCGACCAGCGTGAGATTGAAATTTGCATTGACGCCGTCACCGAAATGCACGTTCATGCCGCCGAAATTGGAATGAAACGGCGTCTCAATATACACATCCTTGCCGCACTCCGCAAACATTCTTTTCAGGAGCGCGGTCTTTTCTGCCTGCTGGCTTGGCTTCAGCGCATTATATGCAAACAGCAGATCAAGCCGCTTGAGTTGTTCCTCTGCAATGGCAGGATCCGTCGGCAGATAGACCTTGCCGCAATGTAAAATGTCAGACCACATGATTCCGTTCCTTCCTGTCATCAACCATCTCCGATTTGCCGCGGCGCGTCTGTTCTTCCAACTCCGTACCGGGCATCATACTATGTCAGTATATCACGAATCAAACAGAATGTCAAATCTGCTGCTCTGAGCCAAACCTTATATGCCCTGTGCGAGTCCTCTTGCATGCAGTTTTATCGGTAAACAGCCGCCGGAGCACACCGCGCACAAACAGGAACATGCCGCCTGCCCAGAATACATAAAGGATCATTCCTGTGAGTGCAGCAACATGAAGACGGCTGAGCAGGTGCCGCAGCAGAAGTGCCGTCTGCCAGCTCAGCAGCAAAGAACTTGCGGGAATCAACAGGATCTGCTTCCAGTCCGGCTTCAGATCGGCAGCGCGCAGCACCATCAGCAGGCGGACGCTATTTCCTGTAATATTGCATGCCATGTAAGATGCGACAATCCCGTAAAAGCCGAAGAGCGGCACACAGATCAGCAGAACGGAGATGCGAACAGTGTATTCCGCGAGATAATTGACAGAGGAAAAATTCTGTTTTCCGAGTCCGCGCAGCACACCCTCCATGATGATCTCAAGATAGATACACGGAATGATCGGCGCCATCCAGCGCAGCACTGTCCCTGTGAACGCATTGCCGCCGAGCAGTGTACCGATTTCACCGCCGTAGGTATAAATGATGAGCGCAACAAAAAGTGAAAAAGAGATTGTCTGCTCAAGGACATTCTGCGTTTGTCTGCGGATCTTTTCGCTGTCTCCCGACGCCTTTGCCTGTGAGAGCTCCGGCACCAGCAGCCCGGACATGCAGCACTGCATCACGGACGGAAAAAACAGCGTCGGCAGAATGATCGCTTCAAATTCACCGAACTGAGAGAGCGCTTCCTCCGTGCTGTTTCCGTATTGCAGAAGTGTCAGCGGCACAAGCGCATCGTTTGCACTGCCGAGAAGCGCAACAAGACAGGCATTCCCCATGATCGGGAGCATCAGCCGCAGAAACTGCCCGAAACGCAGGCGACAGTCCCCGGATGCGGGATAGGGCACTCTCGCAAACGCCAGAAAGAGGGTTGCCGCAAGCTGCCCGGTCATCATCGAAAAGGCAAAGGCATCCAGCACCGTAAGCCTGCCGTATGGGATCAGAAATACTGTACAGAATGCAAGTGTCCCCGCACGCAGCAGGAATTCAATACATTCTGCGATTGCCGGAACATATACCCTGTGAAACGCATAGCACCGCCCTTTACAGCAGGCGGAGAGCGCAGAGACAGGCAGTGTCAGACTCAGCAGACGAATCGTGTGCGGCGCGGCATCCGGGACAAACCCTGTGAGCCACGGCGCAATCAGGCACAGAATCACAGCAGCGGAGCAGCTCAGAGTCATACAAAAGCGCAGTGTATAGCCAAAGACGGGGCGCGGGTCACCTGTGCACCCGATCTCCTCCGACATCAGCCTGCTTGCGCCGATAAATCCGCTGCCTCCGCTCAGAACAGCCGCCAGACCGTAGAAGGAGCCCATGAGTGTCAGTGCGCCGACCGATGCTGCACCGAGCCTGCGCGTCAGAAAAATATTCAGCAGAAGCCCGAAGCCCTGCAATGATACAGAAAACACGCTGAGCAATGCAGTCTCAGCAAACATAGCAGACGATTTTTTGTGTTCCGGCATAAACTCACCCCAGCACAGTCTATGCCCCGTGCACAGAAAATAGACATAAAGAAACCGAAGCGCTGAGACTTCGGTTTCTTCTGGATTATGAGAAAAGCGCAAGGAATGTCACGAGCTGGTTTTCACTTGTGACAGTCAGCGTACCGCCCATCTGGTGAACGATGCTCTTTGCAATGCTGAGACCGAGCCCCGAACCGTTCGGGCTGCCCTCAGTATCCACACGGTAGAAGCGGTCGAAGAGATGTGCAAGCTGATCCTTCGGAATATCCTTCGCAGTATTCGCAACAGCAAGGCGAATCTTGCCCTGTGCATCCTGTGAGAGTGAAACAGTGATCTGCGCATGCGGGACAGAATGCAGAACAGCATTGTCGAGCAGAATCGAAAGCAGCTGCCGCACATTATCTTCCTCTGCACGCATAAATACATTCTTCTGGATGACAGTGCTGAGCGTCTTTCCGTGCTCAAAGATGATCGGATCAAAGACCATGCAGCTATTGGAGACAAGCTCCGTAAGGGAGATTTTCTCCGCAGCAACATGCGAATTGTCCTGATCCATCCGCGCAACAGAGAGCAGATTGCTGATCAGCTTTGACATGCGCATCGTTTCCGACTGTATGTAGCTGAGCCACTTTCCGGACTGTGCCACAGATTCCTGCGGATTCGAAAGAACGACTTCCGTATTGGCGGATATGACAGCCAGCGGCGTTTTCAGCTCATGGGACGCATCCGCTACAAACTGCTTCTGCTTCTCCCAAGCTGCCGCGACAGGTGTCACAGTCCAGTTGGCAAGCAGCATACTCAGGAAGAACATGCCGATCAGACCGATCACTGTAATAATGAAGAAAAGCAGCAGCAGACGGCTGAGCGTTGAAATTTCCAGCGTACGGTCCAGCAGAACCAGATGTGCTGCACCGTTTTCATCCTTCTGATACAGATAACGGAACGGCTTATCGTCAATTTCAATCGTGCCGGACTCTGCACCGTTCTTCTCCACAGCATCCATCGCACGGTGAATTCTGCGAAAATGCGTTTCATCGGAAGGATCGCTGCCGTTGCCGGCATAGGCTTCGATGCTGCCGTCATCGCCGATACTTGCGACATAGGCATCCGGCACAAACTGCCCTTCATCGACGGGCACAAGCTGCGATGCAGTCGTTGTCGTTACAACAGAGGTCGTCTGCACGGCATCGGTTGTAACTGCGGTCACAACCGGAGCTGCTGCTGTGGAAGCGGCAGCGGACTCCGCAGCGGACGCAGACTGCGTCAGAGAAGATACAGCAGTTGTCACGGTCGAAGCAGTCGTTTCGGGCGGAGGTACAGTGTCACGCGGCTCAGAACGCTGCGGCTCAGTTTTTCGCGGGGGCTCTGAGGATGTGACGGCAGAAGAAGGCATCGTGCGGGACTCCTGCGGTACTGTGCGTGCAGGCTCCGCGGTAGACTGCGGCGGCTCAGGCGGCTGAACGCCCGGATTCTCACGGTAATCCCACGGATTCCAGCCGGGGTTCAGGAACGGATCCTGATGTGCTTCGGATTCATTGGAATCTGAATCATCCGTATCATCGTCAGACTCCTGATCTTCTTTTTTGTTCGGATCACGCCACGGGTCGCACCAAAGATCGCCGGGATTGCGCGGGTCACGGAAATCCCAGAACGGCGGTCTCACATAATCCGAAGCGGCATAGTTCTTCCAGAACTCCATCCAGGCTGCATACGGGTCGTATACACAGTCATTCTCAGCCCCGTTATCCGCATTCTCGCCGATATGATCGTCACCGCATGCAAGTAAAGCGCTGTCATCCGCAGAAGTGTACGTCTGATTCAGCAAAGCAAGCTGCGGCTGATCCGTCATCACAGACGGGGAAGCAAATTCAGGCGGAAGGCCGTCCGCGGGTGCATCAGGCGGCAATTCCCCTTCAGGTCTGTCATCCGGCGGCGAACCGGGCTGTCTGCCGCGCACATTGCTCTCCTGCATCATTTCCTGCATGACACTGTAAGAAGATGCGACCTCCGTGTGATACAGCACACCGAACAGCACGGAAAGCCCGACCAGCAGCGTGCAGCTCAGAATCGCCATATTCGTGATCAGATATCTGAGTTTCAGCTTTCGGATCATAGACAACGCTCCTTTCCTGTCGGGATCATTCTGAATCAGGCGGTCTCATCAAGACAATAGCCGACGCCGCGCACGGTCTTGATCTGTACCTTAGAATGCAGATGCGAGAGCTTTTTGCGCAGGAAGCTCACATAGACCTCAACATTATTATTTTCAGCATCGGACTCATAGCCCCAGATCTTGACGATCAGGGTCTCTTTTGAGAGAATGCGGTTTCCGTTTTTCAGGAAAAGCTCCATCATAGAGAATTCCTTGAGTCCCAGCTTGATCGAGTTATTCCCGCAGAAAAGCTCATATGTAGACAGATTGAGCGTCAGGTCGCTCCATGTCAGCACATTCTCGAAAATGACATTGGCGTTCCTGCGGTAAAGGGAACGGATACGCGCCAGAAGCTCATCAGACGAAAAGGGCTTTGTCATGTAATCATCTGCACCGACATCAAGACCCGCGACCTTGTCGG
>JAEEGK010014092.1_pt1 | contig 17908 bp, 11 predicted proteins | sample 8958771 | NCBI WGS metagenome assembly JAEEGK01 (sample SAMN16246547, study PRJNA631951) | gut metagenome | biome: gut microbiome; feature: rumen; material: SC-attached | host: Bos | place: Iran: Karaj | collected 2018-10
ATGAAATTACATTTATGGAAGTTTAAGTTAAAAGATGACAAAATCTCTAAAAATTTTAATTATTCTAAAATATTGTAATCTTCATTTTTTCTCTATACATTATTTCTAATATTATTATTTATTTTAATAAAAAATCAAATCAAATCATTAATTGTTTAAACAAAATTTAAATAAAAATAAATTAATTATAGTAGTAATTAATTACATTTTTATTCAAATGTTAATTTATTTTTCTTTTCATAAAAAATTGAAAAAACGAGAAATCTGTAAGTCCAAGACACTTAAACTCCATCTCTCTTAAAATTATTAATATAAAAAATAAAGTAATTTTTAATTTTTAAAATAATTAAAGGTTTATAAAAGTTATTAAAATATAATTTTTTTTACTTATATATATATATTTTCAATTCACAGATAATTGATATTAAAATTAACATTCTAAAAATTATTTATATTCATATTTAATTTAATAAAAATCCTATTTACAATCATTAAACATCTTTTACTTTAACAAATTTGATTAATATTAAATAAATAATTTATTTCTCTTTTTGAAAGGATATAATTATTTAATCTATAAATGTTATTTAAAGCCTCGAAAATTTTTATTGTTAAAACTTTAATTAACTTTTTATCAATATGATTATATTCACAAAAAGATTTAATATTCTTGATTAAATCATCATATTTCCTTAAATTAAATATTACATATTTATTTTTATTTATTTTTATTTTTACAGATAAAATTAAAGTATTCTCAAAAACTTTTGAATTTTCTATTGAATTATTATTATAAGAAATATTAAATTTATTATATCGCTCAATAGATTTGGCTTTTGATAATCTTGAAAAATTAAATTTATTTTGTAAATTAAATTTTTTATTTTTTAATTGTTTATTTTTTTCATTAATTAATTTTTGATTTAAATTAATATTTTTTGTTAGATTTTGTAAAACATTTTTTGAAAAAATATTTATTTGATTTTCTTCATTATAAATACTTGAATTTGAGATTGTTTTATTTAAAATTCCTGAATTTTCATTTAAACTTTTTTGACTTTGATATAATGTACTTTCATCTGTTAAATTATCATTTGATTCTTCATTTTTAATATCATTTCCTAAATTTTTAATATCTAAATTAGTTTCTTTGATTGAAATTTGATTTTTCAAAAGAATATTATTTAAATCTTCTATTTTTCTTTTGATAGATTGCTTTTTTTGATATTTTTCATCTTTTATTACTCTATTTTTCTTGAAATAATAATTTTTTTTCTTGTAGAAACCTGAATATAACTTTTTTTTATTAATATTTTGAATATTTGAATATTGAATATATGAATTTGATTCATCAAAAGATTGTTGAAATTTGCTTTTAAAATTTTTATGAGATTCAATATTCATGATTTATTAATAAAATTAATTTTTAACTATTCGTTTTGTTATTAAACTGAATTTTAATAATTTATTATTTAAATTTATTTAAAAATAATGAGAAATATAATTATTGAATATTTTTATTTATTATTAGAATAAAAAGAATTAATTTTAACAATTTATATTTTTTTTTTGTGAGTTTAAATTTATAAAATCTATAATATAATTCAAAGTTTTACTTATATAACTTTAAAATTTATATATTTAAGTAACTCATAATTTATATTTTTTAAGAATAATACACATCTTTCATATAAACTATAAATTCAATTTTGAAAAATTACTTTTTTTATTATAAACAGAAAATTAATATTTCCAATTAAATCCAATAACTATACAACTAATATTATCCCGAGATCCTCGGTTAATAGCTTCATCTACAATTATATTGCATAATTCATCAGCATTATTGGTATATCTAGAAAATTCATAAACTAAATTTTCATCAATCACATCCCAAACTCCATCAGAGGCAATAATACAAAATTTATGACAATGATTTAATATAAATTTATTAATATGGGGAATTGAAATTAAACCAGATTGTTTTAAATTATGGTCTCCTAAAGCTCTTGATAAAGTTAAAATTCCTTCTAATCTATTTGAAAATATATGATTTCCAAGTTTTTCAATTCTATTTTTTTCTAAAATATTTGTACATTTATCATCAAATGATATTTTTTCTCCTTTATAATTTGATATTAATACACAAGAAGAATCCCCTACATTTGCACAATATAAATTATTATATTCTAAATATACTATTGTTGCTGTATTTCCTTGTTCAAAACAATTTTCATTTTTTAATTGATTATCTGTTACTTTAAAGGATTTTAATAAATTTTGTTCGATTTCTTTTGGTTTTTCTTTTAAATATTTTAGGAAATTTTTTGGAATTTTTTCTGATGAAATTTTTGCACTTTTATCTCCTCCATGACCATCAAATACACAAAATAAACTTTTATGATGTCCTCCATTAAACAATGGATTTGTATAAATTATATCTTCCATATAATTATTATAAAATTCGTTTTGAAATGTTTTTGATGAAAATGTTATTTGAGGATACATTGAATAATATGATTTGGGAATTTTATTTTTATATTCTTTTTTTTTTATTGGTGATTGAACTTTCATTTTTATTTATTATATTTGAGTCTATTAATATATTAGAATTATAATTTTTATAATTTTTTTATTTTTTATATATTTTTGTTTACAAAAATTTAAATTAATTAGTGTTCTTTGTTGAAGTTATTTGAAATTGTTTGTTTAACATAAGAATAATCTATTTTTTTTAAATGTTCATCTAAATTTTCTATATTTCCAGAAATTTTAGTTATTCTATCTAATTTTCCAATTCTATTATATAAACTTTTCCAATTTTCTCCAACACTATAAGTATTAGCATTTAATTTAATTTTATTAATTTCATTACTCATTTCTCTTGGCAAATTATCAATTGTCATTTGTGAAACAGGTCTTTCATATTTATATTTAAAATAATCTTCAACTTCATCTTGAATATTGTTATACTTTTTAAAATCAGTATTATAAGTTTTTTCATATAAATTTTGAAGAATATCATTTCTTTTATTTTTTTTTCTTTTCTTTTCTTCAATATTCTTTATTGAAGTTAATAATAATTGTTTTATTCCTTTACTAGATTTACCTAAATATTTTAATCTATTTGTTTCATTTATTGTAGAAGCGATTGTTTTTGAATTATTTGAAACAACATCTGCTTTTGAAGAACTTCCTCTTTTAAATTTTATTTTTTTTATTTTTGATATTAACATTTTTTTAAAATCTAAATTTTCAAAAACACAATTTTCTTCAATTTTGACTTCTCCTCTTTTTTTTTCCTTATCTAATTCAATTAATGATAATTTAATTTTATCTATATCTTTTTTTAATTGATGATAATCTACTTTATTTTCTTTTTTTTGTACTTTTTCTTTTTCCATTTTTAAAAATTTATCTAACCGCTCAATTTCAGCTTCTCTTACTTTTTTTTTAATTTTGTCATTTTGAAGTTGTGAATTTTTTTTATAATTAAAACAAATTTTTTCTAATTTTTTTAAATATTGAAAATTTTTTTCATCAACATTTTCAACATCTATAATAAAATCTCCTTTTGTAATATCATGATTTTCATAAAATCTATTCACATCATTTCTAGTTTCAATAATTAAAGGATTTATAGAAAATAAATTATGTTTAAGACTTAAATCAGGAATCTTATAACCTCTATTTTTATATATTGGAATTAAATCTCTAAAAATTTGTTCAACAGATTGATTAAATACTCTATTTTTAACAATATTATTGTTTAATTGTTCAATTAACATATCATTTTCAGATTTTAAAGAATTTATTAATTTTAAACTTTTATTATTTTTCTTTGAATATGTTTGAATTGTATCTGACATTCTTTTTATTTGACCTCGTATATCATATTTAGAAACTTTTTTGTCAAAACTTTTTGTTCTAAAATTATCAATTTCCTTTAAAAATAAATTCGAATTTAATTGTATATATGGATAATCTTCCGGTTTTTTTAAAAGTTTTTCTAAATTAAATTGAATTTTCCTTTTTGACATTAATAATTATTCTTTTATTAAATTTATAAAATATTTATTTTTAGACTATGTATCATATTTATATCTTAAATTATAATATTTAATCTTGAGAAATATATTCATAAATGTCATTAATTTCATTTTGCCTGATTTTCCTTTTTTTAGTTAATTTAAAATAAAAAGATATGAAAAAGAAAATAAGAATAATTAAAAGGAATATTAAAAAGATTACAAAATAAGGTTTAGAAGATGAAATATTTTCTGTATAATAACCAATTATTTTTGCATCAAAATCAAAAACAAATTGATATTTTTTTAAAAATATTTTTCCTAATATCCAAAAAGGAACAATTTCATCGTATTCAGGAAAAACAATATTTAAGTAATAATATCCTTTAAATTCTGTAAATAAATCTTCTTTAGTTAAAATAAAATTTTGATTTAATTCTTTTATTGTAAAATTCATATAAGGAAAACCTTCAATAATAGATTTATCTCTAAAATAATAAATATAATAGTTATGTTCTTTTGTTTTTTCAAATTGTTTTCCTTTAAAATAATTATTAATTATAATTTCTTCTAATTGTTTATTCCCTTTTATTAATCCAAATTCTAATTCTAATAAACATTTTCTGATATTTATTGAAAATATTCCAATTTTAATTGTATTAAAAAGAATATACCAATTAATATAACTTCCTACTAAATCAGCTTTGATAAATTTTAATTTTTCTTTTTTATACTTTTTAGGATTGTAAATATGAGGATACTCTCCTATTATTAATTTTCCTTTTTCTTTTTTATCATCTATATATTCATAAGTCCAAGTATAATTTTTCATTAAATTATTTTTTTTTAAATTATATAAAAGACTGTAATTAGCATTATCAATTTGACCGATTAAATTTAGACCTAAAATTCCTGAAATATTATATAATGGAATTGTTTCTAAGAAAAATGTTAAATCATTAACAGTTATATTTTTATTTTCAATATCAATGAAATTAAAAGTTTCTTCAGAAATAAAACCTTGAATTGCAATTAGATGCAACATACAAAAATTTATTCTTTCACTTATTTGTTTATAAGTTGAAGAAATTTTTGGATTATAAATATTAGAAAAAATACTTATATAAAAAGGAAAATAATGAAATTTAATATAAACAGGAATCTTTTGAATGGGATTACCTATATAAAAATCAATTGTTTCATTATTAATAAAATATCTATCAGAAAAATTTAAATAATCTTTATTTTTGATTTCTGTATAAAAAGGAAGTATTATTGAACATGATGATGTAAAAATAATGCTTATAAAATAAACATATTTATACATTAATTTAATCAAAAATCAATATTTTAATTTATTAAATAAAAAAACATTTTAATTTTAATTCATAAAAATGTCATTTTCTCAAATAAATGAAATATACGAAAAATTTTTAGAAAATGAAAATAATTTCACATCGAAAGAATATAATATTTTTTCAGATTTTATTATTAATAAATTTAATGAAACTTCAGCAATTTTTAGTAAATTTGAAGAAACTGATTTTAAGACATTTCTAAAATTATCAAATATTAAAAATTTTACAGATAATGAAATAATTTTTAAAAAAGAAGACCCATGTTTAAATTATATTTTCATAGTTTATGGAGATATCAACTTTTATGATAATGAAGAATTAAATGATAATAATCAATTAATAAAAACAATTTCAGCAGGCACAATTTATGGACATAAAATAAAAGATAAATATCGTTTTTTTGGAAGATGTAGAATAAAAGCAACAACAATATCAATTGAAAAAAATAAATTTGATAACTTAATAATAGAAATAAATAAAAGAAAAAGTTTATTTAAATTAAATTATATTAAGAAATTTTTCCCAAAAATGCGTTTATTTACTGATGATATAATAGAAAATATTCTTCAATTTTTTGTGAGAGAAAAATATCCTAAATACTCTAAAATTTTTTCTTTTTCACAATTTGATGAATATGTATATTTAATAATATCAGGTGAAATTGCAGTAGCAAAAAAGCCAAAAACTTTAGAATTATATGATAAAATAAACGATCAAAATATAAACTATTTTATTTTAGAAAAATTTAAAAGAGGAGATTTATTTGGAGTTTATTCAGCATTAAAAGATAATAGATGTAATTATACAGCAATATGTTTAAGTGATGTTGAATTATATAAAATATCAAAAAGTCATTTGTTATTTTATTTTGGAGGAAGAAATGGTGTTATTCCAAAAAATTTAAGTGCTATTGATTCACTTCAACAAATATCACATGATATGAAAATCACTTATATTAAGAATCATAGTTCTGATTTAGATATAATTAAAAGTATTTCATTAATGTTTGAAAATAATAACATTAAAAATGATAACAAAGGAATTAAAATAGATGAAAATGAAATTAAAAATAATTTATTTGAAGCTTGGAAAGAATTAGTTAATTTAGATTCTAAATTAGCAGATTTTAAAAGGAGTTTATTAAGTAATGATAAGAAAAAAAAAACAGTAGATATATTTGAAAGAATGAAAGATACTAATAATAAAGAAAAAGATTTTTCTAAAATATCTGGTGATGCAACTAATAGAGTTGTTGGAAGAAAATTAAGATTAGGCTTAAATGATAATCAATTATCTGGAATGCAAAAATTAAATATGTTAAGTGGAATCAAAAAAGAAGATGAAAGTGGTTTAAAAAAATTAGCTGAAATTTCTTCAAAAATGGAAGGAAAAAAAAATAATAGATTATTTGGAATGTTTGAAAAAAATAATAATGAAGAGAAAGAAATTAAAAATAAAGAAGAAGAAAAAACAGAAAATAAAAATGATAATTCAAAAAATATTATAAATAAAGAAGGAGAAAAGAAATTCAAAAGACCAAAACATAGTTTAAAAAATTTAATGGGAGAAATTTAAATAAAATTAATATTTGATATGATTTTAGAATTTATATTTAAAAAGAAAATATAAATTGGTATTTCAAAATAAATAATTTAAATTTATTTTCAAAGTTCCGATAATTTAATTATTAAATAATATAATTATTATAATCTAACAGAATAAATATTAAACAAATTTATATTTTGAAATTCAAAATAGAAAAAATACAATTAAAAATTTCTCAATTTAATAATAAAAATAAAATTTAGAAAAAAATGTATAACTACTATACTGATTTAAAAATAAAGAAAAAACAGTTAGAAGAACAAAAAGAAGAAGAAAGAAAAAAGCGTAGAAAAAAAATACATGATAAAAAAATGAAAGAATATACAAGAAACTATGAAAATAGAATAAAAAATTTTATATATAATATGGCAGAAAAACCAATTCATTTAAGAGAAAATCCTAAGCCTTTTTCAACAACAAGAGAAGAATTTTTAACAGAAGAAAGTGATAAAATTTTATTTCATAAAGGATTTATATTTAATTTATATCAAACAGATAAAGAAAGAGTAAATGCATATCAAAATGAAAGAGAAAAATATGAAGAATATATGAATTCTTTAGTTAATCGTCCACATCCTTTACCAAAAAGAAATAATATTCCACAAACAAACAATATTGATTATACTCAATCATTTTCTCAAGATAAAATCAATATTAATGCCAATAATAACAATAATAACAATGATAACAATAATACGAACGAAAATGCCAATTTTAATTCTTTTTTAAAAATAACACAACCTCAAATGAGATTTAAACCAAGAAGTGATTTAGAAAGAATATATAATGTTTTACAAGAAAATCAACCTAATAATTTAGGAACTTTAGGACATAGAAGTAAAAAAGTTGTTGAAAAACAATTACATAAAATGGGTTTTAAAGCTAAAATTGAAGAACAAGGAAAGTCTCCTGAAGATATTATTGAAGATAATAAATTTAAATCAATCGAAGAATTAATTAATGAAAATCGAAAAGATATTATTGACAAAGAAAAGAAAAAAAATGAAAAAAAGAAATTTGATGTTATTAGTAAAGTAAAGAAAAAAAGAGTTGATAATTCACATGCAAAAGCATTATATCCTGATTTATATAATAAAACTTATTTTAATGCTGTTGAAAATTATTCCCTTTTTAAAAGTTCATGTTTTTTACCTAAAAAATTTAATAATACTATTATTCCTAATAAAATAAATCATTTTAATAGAACTAGTCAAAATGTTCATCATAAAAAAATGCCTAAAATTATAGATGATAAAAATTTAAGAAGAAAAAAAACAGAAAATGATATTTTTTCTGATGAAAACAGTTATAATAATTATTCTAAAATTAATGCTTCTTCACCAGGTGATTTAGTTAATTTTTTAAATAATTGTAGAAATCCAACTATTAAAGAAGAAAATTTAATTAAATCTTTAGATAATGTTGATTTATTTACTCAAGGTTTAAGAGAAAATAGACATAAATTAACAAAAAAAGAAAAAATTAATTTTGATATAATTAAATCAATGGCTTTTGAAAAAAAGAAAAAAAGAAATTATATGTCTTTACAATTTGAAAGTAAAACAGAAGTTCCTAAAGTAAATGTTAATGAAAATTTAAATAATATAATTGACGAAGATGATAATGATGATAATGATGGAATGGAAGATTATACAATGAAAAAAACTGAAGAAAAAATTAAAATTGATGGTATTGAATATAATAAAAATGATTTAGAAAATTTAAGTAAAGCAATTATGAATAAATGCAAATATACTAGAAAAAAATATAGAAGTTCTGATTCTGAATTTTCTAAACCTGGAAAAGGAAAATTGATGTTTACTGGTGGATTAACAATTGAGGAGTTTGAAAAAAAATTTCATATTTATGGATAAAATCAATTCATTCTCAATTTTTATTATTATAATTTTTTAATTATTAATTTTTTTTATGTAATAAGTTATCTTACTGTGGTAATTAAAAAAAAAATCTTATAATAAATAAATTAAATATAATAATTAATTTTATTTAAGAAAACTTTTATATTAAAAAATATAAAAAAATATTTACAAACCAAATAAAATTTAATTATTTATAATATTATCATTATAATAAAATTTTCCATTTCCATCAGGTTTTCCTGCTAAAAATCCTCCTTTATATTTTTTTCCATTAATCCAATAAAAAATTCCATAACCTTCTTTAATTCCATTTTTATAATCTCCTTCATAAATTTCCCCATCTTTCCAATAATATTTACCTTTTCCATCCATTTTACCATTTTTAAAATATCCTTCATAAAAATCTCCATTTGAAAAATAATATTTACCATAACCTTCCATTAGATTATCTACATAATATCCTTCTCCAATAATTAGATTTTGAGTGTCAATTACTCTTCCCCATCCATTTAATTTATTATTCATCCAATTTCCTTCTGAAATTATTCCATTTTTTGTTATTAATTTTCCATATCCATATCTCATATAATATATATTTACATTTCCTGTATAATAACTTATTTCTTCATTTGAATTAAAATTTTTATATATTAATATTTCACATGGATATATTTTTTCCGATGAATTTGTTTTACATTTATTTATCTCAAACTCACCAAATTTTTCTTTTATAATGTTTTCTAAATAATCTAATTGTATTTCAAAACGAATTTTACAACAATCCTTTTTATTCTTTGTTAAATTTAACAATAATTGTTTTATTGATGGATATGATTTTCTAAATAAAAAACCTTTTATTCTTGATTGAATATATATTATTTTTCTTATTTCATAATAATTAGTTTCTTCAATTGGCTTTGCTTTTATTTTAAATATATTATTTTCTTCATATTGTTTATTTTTTGTTGTCATTTGAGTGAAATCTTTTTTATCTTTTTCTTGTACTTCAAGATTAAACTCATTTCTTTTATTACAATTACATTTACTACATAAACTTTCATCTACTCCCATTTAAATTTTCCTTTTTCAATTTTTTAATTCATTTAAAAAATAAATTATATAAGACTTTTATTAGGAAATTTAATATAATTTTATAAAATAAAAATACATTAATATTTAATTAGCATTAATAATTTTAATTCTACCTTCAGAATTATTAAAAGGACTTAAGAAAAATTCAATATCAGTACATAAATTTTGAGCACTTTCCCTTAAACTAGGATCTTTTAACTTATTTAAATTAATATTTTTGTAAATCTTTTTAAAACAATCAATTATTATATCACATTTCTCAAGTCTATTTTCCAAAGCAGGATCAGTTTGTTCAAACAAACCTCCAGTTTTTAAACATTGTTTAGCAGTGACAATTTTTTCAAATAATATTTTAATAAATATCATACCAGTTTTATAACCAGTTAATTTATATGGATTTAATCTAGAATTAATTAATGAATTAACATATTCAAGTAAATCAATGGAATGCTCTAAATTAAATGGTATTTTTGTAACATCATCTCTAGCTAATAAACAATAAGTAAAAAAATCATTTATTACTGAAATATCTCTTTTATTTTTTAATGTTTGAATTGTTGAATTTATATTTGACTCAGCCCAACTTTTTGCAATTATTTTCATTGAATTAAATCTCTTAGTTAATTTATCACATAAATTATTATGTTGAGCATTTACTGCTGTTATTATTCCTAAATCTTCAGTTTGAGAAACTTCATGAATAGTCATGTTTACACTATTATTATTTGTTAGAAATTTATTAAAGTCTATTCCCATTGTATCATTTGATTTTAAAGATACAAATGATGTGTTTGTTTTTGACATTGTTAAATCACTTAATTGAGATTCATTTGGTAATATATTTGAGTATTCTAATTGAGATTGTTCATTTTTGTTATTTGTGTTATTTATCAAAGAATATATTCCATCATCTTGAAATGTATCTTCTATATCTATATTATTTTGAATTACACTGAATTTATCTAAGTCTTGGTTTACTTTTGAATTTAAGAAATTATTTAAATTTCCAAAATCACTTAATGTTTGCTCTAAATCACTTTTTTTATCATTTTTTTCATTATTGTTATTAACTTTACTTTGTTGATTATTTGGAATTAAATTTTGTTTTAATTTTGAAACTTCAATCGAATTTGTCGTAGCATCTACTATATTATTTCCTATAAAATCTCCAATTGTTAAATCTTGATTTTGATTATTATTGTTATTTTTATTTTGAGTGTTTTTATTTGTATTTTTTTGTTTTTTATTTGATTTTTGTCCATAAACAACATTTAATCCTAAAATAGTATTTAATAAAAAATATAATATTTACCTCCTTTAGCTAAACTACTTAAATCAATAAAATCAGAAGAATTTACAGATTCATTATCATTTATATTTGTACTATTAATTTTTGATTTTCCTAAATTTTCATTTGAATTAAAATCATCAAGAACAGGATTTGAATTTTGATATTCTTCAAAATTCTTATCATTATTACTTTTTTTACTTTTTCCACTTTGAATATTTTTTCCTTTATTTTTAATACTCAGAGGATTTAATTCCAAATTATTATTAATATTACTTTCATTAATTAAATTAGAATCTTCAGATTCCAATAAATCTTCTTTTATGTTAGGCATTTTATCAATATTTTTATTTTTTCCTCCAAACATATCTTTATATTTCATAAAATAATAATTTAATTTACTTCCATTAGAGGAAATAGCACAAATAGATCTATTTTGAATATATTGAAAATCACATAATTTTTTCCATTGAGTTTCAAACATTCCTTCATTAAAAAAATAATCATCTCCAATATTATAATATTTCAAGCAATCATTAGTAGCAGAAAACAATCCATTACCATTATTATCAAACTCAATTTTTTCAATAGCACTTCTTTCAATTTTACTTTGGCAAATTAATTCAAAAGTTTTTAAATTATAATATTTAACATATTTATCTTTTGTACCAAAAGCAAAAGTACTTTTAAATGGATTAAACCTAAAACAATTAACACAAATTTTATTATCTATTTCTTTTAAACATTTATTTTGATTTCTTAAATCCCAAATTTTAATTATTCCATCTTGAGAAGCTGAAGCAAAATAATTAAAATCAGGTGAAAAATCTAAACAATTAATTTCACTAAAATGTCTTTTTATATTAATACATTCATTTTTATTTTTTAAATCCCATAATTTAATTTTTCCATCAGCAGCACCAGCACTTAATAATATAGTATCATTATTAATTTTATAAATAGACATAGCAGTAATTAAAGTAGAATGACCAATAAAATCATTTTTTATTTTTTTTCTATAAGTATCCCAAAGAGAAATTTTTCCTCCATTCATTCCAGAAAATAATTCATATGTTATATTATTTAATAATAATGATGTTGCTGCTGAAGAATTATCTCTTAATATTATTTGAGGTTCACGCATTCCTGCTTCCCATATATGAATACTACGTGTCTCATCACTCCCACAATATAGTTTTCCTTCTGGGTATGATAAACAAGCTGTTATAAATTTTTCAGGAGCATTTGGATTTTGAGATTCATCTATATTTTTAAAAAAGAATTAAATATGGTTTTTATTTTTACAACGACGATTTATTCTACGTCTCATTTTTTTTTTTAATTTATTTATTTTTAATTTTAATTTTATTTGTTTTATTCCATTTTAGTATTTTATTTTTTTTTATTTTTATTTTTTTTAATGAATTAACCAAAAAATTGAAAATATTATAAATTTGAAAACAAAAAATATTATGAAAATAATAAATTGGAATTTATCAAAAATTAAAATGGATTAAAAAGTTAAATTTCCAAATAAAACAAAATAAAAAAATATAAAAAAATTAATAATATACTATTCAAAAATGTATTATAAAAACTCTTTAAATATCTTCTTCTTCCTCTTCCTCCTCTTCTTCTTCTTCATCTTCTTTTTTCTCTTCTTCTTTTTTTTTTTCTAGTTCTTTTTTTTCTTCTCTTTTTTTCTCTTCTTCTTTTTCATTTTTTTCTTTTTGCATTTCAGATAAAAATTGTGGATCAATTTCTTTAATTTGATCTTCTAAATATTTAGCTTCATCAGGATTATTTTTTTTCATAACTAAATAATGATTAAATAATTCTTCTCTTTTAATTTTATTTTTTAGTTCTTCCATAGTATAAATAATATGTTCATTTTCTTTAATAACTTCAATTTCAGGTTTTTTTTCTTGTGGAGGAAGAACTACTTTAGGAATTGGATCTGGTTTTGGAGGAAGATCATCAATTTTTTTATAAACTCTTTCTCTATATTCTAATATTAATCCGTCATTTAACTCATACATATCATATATTCCATTATGAACATCATTAAGAAAAGGTTTATTATCATCTTTATTATAATTAAAGAAATCTTTTGGAATTTCTTCTTTTTCTTCTTCTTTTTTTTCTTCTTCTTTTTCTTCCTCTCTATTGATTGGAACATTTCCATCAGAAATTGCATATCTCATACTTTCTTGATTTTCTATTATAACTGGAGTATTTTCTTTTGAATCAAATGAATATATTCCTAAAGTTGTGTCTTCTACCCAATTAAATATTTGATCATTGTCATCTCTTATATTTTTAAAGAAATCTATCATATGTTTGAAATATGCTTCTTTTATATTTGATATACTATTTGCAAAGGTATTTGCCCAATCTTTTGCTATTGAATTAGGTAAAAATTGTAAAATTAATTCTATTGGTTCTAAATCTGATGTTATTATATCATTTATCATTATTAACATTCCCATTGCTATATGAAATAAATTAGTTGGAGTGAAACGGTATCCTGTGCAATTTTTAAATAAAGTTACTAATTTATCAAAAGATTTAAATTCAAATGTTTCTAATTCTTTTCCATAAATAACAATTGATTTAAATTCATAACTTAATAATTTAAAAAATTCATTTACACTATTTAAATATTCTCCTAAATTTCTTAATAAAACTTTATCATTTGGATCTAATATAAAAGGATATGTATCAATGGCATATATACTTTCAAAGTAAATATCAATTATTTTTTCTTTTTTAAATTCAGAGTTTGGTTCTAGTAAATCTAAAATAACTTTAAATAAAATATTATTTGGATCACCATTATTTAACCAAACAAAAGGTAATCTTTTAGAATTATTTAATAATATATCTAAAGTTAATAATTGCCCAATTTCAATCATTAATCCTCTACTTTGAAAATGTTTTTCAGTTAATAAAATTTCACTTCTATTTTTACCAATATCAAATAAAGATAAAAAAGGAATATATTCATAAACTAAAACAAAAGGATATTCTTTTATTTCAAATAATATTTTATTATGGATTGCAGGATCATTAGATGCTCTTTCTAAATTTAATAACATTTTATTAAATTCAGGATCACTATATTCTAATAATCTATATTTAGGTGTTTTAACACCATAACATTCACACATTAAAGCACCAAAATAATATAATGGAATATCTTTTCCACTTTTTAATATAAGTAATTTATTATTTAAAAATTCTAAAAAATAACTTTGTTCACTTCCATAATCACTTATTTTAACTCCTAATAAATCATCCCATGGAATATTTTTTTCTACTGTTATTGAAAATGAAAAATAATTTATTTTCTGAGCTATTGGTGCTGAATTCTGATTCACTCCTATTATTCTGTTTACTAAACGTGCAGGAGGTCCTGGACGAAGATTATTGGTTTTTAAATATTCATCTATCTTTTTATCTAATTTAGTATATTTTTCGTTTTTCATTTATAAAAAATATTAAATTTTTTTAATGCTTTCAAAAAAATAATTAATTAATTTATTCAATTTTAAATTGAAATGGAAATATATTTAAAAGAATAATCTTTAGATATTTATTTTATTTCTAATTATCTTCAATTAATATTTCATTTTAAAGAAAAATAATTCTAATAAAAAATATATCCAGAATGTAGAATTCAAAAAGTAGAATAAGAGAAGAGGAATATTTGAAATAACATCAAAAAGAATAAATTTCTGAGCATTATTAAAAAGCCAACCATTATCAGTTTCTCTCAAGAACAAGTCCATAATATGGAAAATCTATTTAATAATGAATAATCAATTAATGTATGTACAAAAGGATTATGGATTTTGGAAAAACCAATATCTTTAAATAATGGAAAAAATTTTAAAGAATTTGTGAAGTGTTAGTAAAGATAGTATAAAAATATTTATTTTTTCTTTTTTATTGACTTATTTATAATAATAATCATACTATTTCTGAAGTCAAAATAGAAGAATTTTCTTTCTCAATAAATTCATCAATTGGAATAAATTTTTCTAGCAATTCTCCAAAAAGAACAGCATATCTTTCTTTTATATTTTGTATTACATCAAATTGTTTTAAATGAGTCATTTGATTATTACATCCTTCAATAAATTTAATAATATAATTATTATAAAAAATTTCAGCTTCTGAAAGTTCATTTACTAAAATTAAATGATAAATAATAGGTTTTGAAAAGGAGTTTTTTGTTTGTAACAATTATTTTTTCCTTATTGTATTTGATAAAAATTCAAATCTCTAAAAAAGTTTCTTTTTAATTATTTTATGTGTTCATGACTTTTTTATAAAAAATAAAAATTATTTTAAATCATTTGGGAAAAATAATGTTTTAATTATTTATTCAGCAAAATACATTAAAAAAATTCACAAAAATAAAGTTTTCATTTATTAAAGAAAAAAAAATTTATATTTAAATTTACCTAAAAAATAAAATAATTATCATTCAAATAAGATTTTAAAGCCCTTTAATTATTATAAAACAGAGAAAATTTAACTACTACCCACATCATTAATACTATTATACTTTTTAATCCATTCATGATTTAAAATGTCATCGACTTTAATTCTATATTTAGGTTCTTTATTCAAACATCTTTTAATCAAATCAATAACTTCTCCACTTCTTGTTCCCCATATATTTTTAGGAAATTTAACTTCAGAATAAACAGCTAATTTAGCAATTTTTTCTTCATTATCATTTTCATCATCAAAAGGTAAAGTACCACTTAACATTAAATATAATGTCACTCCTAAACTCCAAATATCAATTTCTTTATTATATGGTGTTCGAATTAATACTTCAGGAGCTACAAAAGTTAATGTACCAAAACCTTCTATACTTCTTTCATTTTTTCCTAATATTTTACTTAAACCAAAATCCATTATTTTAACTATTCCTTTTTCATTTGATTCTGTTAACATTATATTATCTGGTTTTAAATCTCTATGAATAATTCCAAAATGATGTAAATATTTTAAACCTTGAGTTATTTGATATATTATTTGAGCAACTCTTTCTTCTGAGAAATTATATTTATTTTTCTTCATATATTCACTTAAATCTCCTCCAGCTATATATTCCATTACTATAAATATATATTCTGCATTTTCAAAGTGATCAAGTAATCTTACTATATTTGGATGATGACATAATTTCATTATATCTATTTCAGTTCTTACTAATTCCATATCATTTTGTTTTGTTGTGTCTTTTTTTATTATTTTTATTGCTACTCTTTCTTTTGTTTTTTTATAAAGTCCTAATTTAACTACTCCAAAAATCCCTTCTCCTAAATCACCTAACATTTCATAATAATCAAAAAAATTTAAATAACCAAAAGCTTTTTTAAAATTTAATATAAAGTTATCACAAATTTCTTCTGATATACAATAATAATTTCTTACTTTTGTTGGGAAAACTAATTGGAAAGAATAAAATGTTTGTTTATTAAAAACTTTAGTACCATTTTCTTTAACATAACATCCTGATAAATTATGCATACCTACAACTTTTTCTTTATTTTCACTTTTATAATAAAAAATATCTTTTCCAATAAGAACCAAATAATATTTTCTTAATTTAATATTTTCACTTACTTTATATATATAACCTTCATATAATATTTCATTATTTGTAGGTAAAATTATATCATTTTCAATATTATTATTATCACCTTTATTTCCTGCATCAATAATAATATCAACATTATTATCATTTTTTTTTTTTGGTGTCTCTACTTTATTATTATCTTTTATATTATTCTCATTTTCATTTTCATCTTCATTTTCCATTTGAATTAATTGAGTTTCTAAACTTAAAGGAACGACTTTTTTTCCTTGTCTTCCTTTTAAAAACTTTCCAGGACTTTGATAAATATTTTTACTATCTTTAATAATATCATTAATATTAGAATTTTCATCATAATTTTTATTAGGAATATTTTCATTATGAAATCTAATCATACCAGATATTCCAGAAACTTCTGGAGTTTTACCTTTTGAATTTAAATCAAATAAAAATTTTAAATTTGATGATTGAATTAAAACACTTGCTGGTGAAAGAGAAGATCTTTTATTTGGAGAAGGTAGAAATTTACTTTCTAAATTAGCACTTGTTTTTCTATGAGGATGATTTTTTGGAATTAAAACATTCATATTTTCTTCAGAAAATGGTTTTTTTTGATATAAAAAGCATAATATTTGTAAATAAACATCACTTTTTCTATTTTCAACAATTGAAGAAAATTCTTCTAATTTTAATCCTTTTTTATCTTCAAAAGTACTTTTTAATATTTCATCAATTTCATCTAATGATTCCATTTGATATTTATATTCAATATTACTTCTATCTGTTTTTAATGGAAGGTAACTTAATAACATTCCTACATCATCAGGTTCTATTATTCCATCATTATTAAAATCTAATAATGAAAATATTATTTCTACTGTTTCTTTAAATGTTCCATTATATAATTTATTCATTCCAAAAACAAATTCTTTTGGATTTAAAAAATTATCTTTATCTTCATCAAATGCGTTAAAAACTTTTTCTGAAATAAATATTGGTAATTTTATATAATCAAAGAATGTCATTTTTATTATTCCTTT
>JAEEGK010014096.1_pt1 | contig 17905 bp, 18 predicted proteins | sample 8958771 | NCBI WGS metagenome assembly JAEEGK01 (sample SAMN16246547, study PRJNA631951) | gut metagenome | biome: gut microbiome; feature: rumen; material: SC-attached | host: Bos | place: Iran: Karaj | collected 2018-10
TAGGATCTCTATTTAAACAATCAAATGTATATAATTGTTCTAAATAAATATCTTCTAAGTTGGTTTCATTCTTTAATATTCTTCTTGCACAATCTAGTAATGTTTCTGTCTTCGGATCTAAGAATCCCCCAGGTAGACACCATCTATCTTTATAGGGATAATTATCTCTTTTAACTAATAAAATACTCATTATTTTATCATTAACTTTTCGATAATTATTCTTAATGACATCAGATACACTAAATATTAAGATATCCGTCGACATTGATAATCTTTCATATTTGTTGGGATCATAGTGTTTTAAAAATTCTTCTTCACTCGAGTACATATTTTCTCCTATTATCTACGATATGTAGGTATATTAAATTTATGTTGATTATTTTCGTGTAATCTTTCAACTTTTTCTTTAACTTCTGGATCTAATTCTCTTTCATAAATATAATCTTCAATATTTTGATAAGTTACACCAAGTTTATCTTCATCAGTTTTACCAGATAAACCATCAGATGGGGCTTTATAAAGTACTTTTTCAGGTACTCCTAATTCCTCACCAAGCTTAATAACTTCAGATACTGTGAAATCAGCAATTAAATCAATATCATGAGTAGAATCTCCACCTTTAGTAAAGTATCCTACAAATAATTCACTTTTGTTACTTGTACCAGCTACAATGTATCTTTTACCATTAGTTGATAACATACTTGCAAAATAATACATAGCACTCATTCTAAGTCTTGGTTTTAAATTTTGATTAGCATTATCATATTGTTCATGATTATCAATATTACCAACGAAACTATCATATGCATTTGTTAAATCAATTTTTCTTAAAGTAAAGCCAAAATGATCAGCTACTAGTTTTGCATCTTCGTAGTCTGTTTCCTTAGAATGACATGGAAGAGATAATCCATAGACGTTTTCTGGACCTAAGGCTTCACAAAGTAGAGCAGCTACAACTGCACTATCTTTACCACCTGAAACACCAAGTACAGCCCCCGTTAAATTATTCTTTTTATAATAATCTCTTACGAATTCACAGATTTTTTCTACTTCTAATTTTGCGTCAAGCATTATTCGTCTCTCCCTTCACGATGTTCATTAATCATATCATTCTTTAATTTTAATAATTCTTCTGATAAATCAACATAATATTCATGAGGGTTAGCTAAACGCTTAATCTCTGGATAAATTGTATTAAATTCTTTATTACAATATTCTCTTCTTTCAGTAACACTAGGAAGATTATAAACTAATTCCCCATTCTTAAAGATTGGTACTTGTAATTCACGTACATAGTAATTAGTTAATTCTTTCTTCTTCCAATTATCTACTGGATGGATTAATGTATAATGATCTTTATCAATTTCTTCGTTATATAAAGTAATTACATCACCTAAAGCATAATTAGTATCTTTATCATAGAAACGATATACTTTCTTATAACCAGGATTAATAGTTTTAATACTATCGTTACTTACTTTAATACGTGGAGATACAACACCATCTTTTTCAACAGCAACTAGTTTATATACACCGCCAACTCTATCTAGAGGTTGAGCAATATTATCACCAACACCCAATGAATTAAATTTAGCTCCTTGTTTTTTAAGTTCAGCTATTGTAAATTCATCAAGTCCGTTTGACAAACAAATACCTGCATCAGTAAAGCCTGCTTTATCAAGCATTCTTCTAGCTTCTTTAGATAAATATGCAAGGTCTCCACTATCAATTCTAATTCCTTTAAATTTAATACCATTAGGTTTTAAATAATTATTAGCAACTTTAATAGCTGTTGGTACACCTTCTCTTAAAGTATCATAAGTATCAACTAAGAAGACACAGTCATCAGGATTACTTTTAGCAAAATTAGTAAATGCTTCTTCTTCATTTTCGTAGAATGTGACTAATGAATGAGCCATTGTACCCATAATAGGAATATTATATTCTTTTCCTGCTTTAACAAGTGATGTTCCAACACAACCACCAATATAACCATATTTAGCTGATTCCATTGGATTAAGAGATCTTCTTGCACCAAATTCCATTACAGGAGCATTAATATCTCCTTCTATTACATCAACATCTCCAGCTTCATTAGTAATTCTTTTAGCAGCAGTTGTAATTAAAGATCCTGTGTTAAAGTAATGAAGAATAGCTGTTTCAAGAAGTTGAGCTTCTACAGTCTTTGCTCTTACTGTTAATATTGGTTCATTAGGAAACACTACTGTTCCATCAGGAACCATATATAAGTCACCAGTAAACTTCGTATCTTTTAGATAATCTAAATATTCTTCACTATATTTATTTAAACTTCTTAAGTATTCAATATCAGAATCTGTATACTTGAAGTTTTTAATATAATCAATAATATTATCAAGTCCACCTGATATAGTATATCCTCCTTTAAAAGGGTTTCTTCTAAAGAAGATATCAAAGTAAACATAAGTATCTTTATCACCTGTATCAAAATATGTTTTACCCATAGGTAATTCATACATATCAACAATCATTGTTTCATTAGTGTTTTTCATTTTAATTAACCTTCTTTATTACTTTATTCTTTTCATAATGTTTAATAGTAATACCAGCATTACGCATAAGGTTAAGAGCAGCCTCTTGATAGTATTCACGATTATGATCTGGACTATCATATGTATTTACTAAGTTATCATAAACAATAATTTCACAATCAATATTATATTGATTAAATAATGCTTTTAAAGTAAGTGCATATTGCATAATACAAATATCTGTACAGCAACCTGCAATGGTAATAGATTCTGGTTTCTTTTCTAAAATATATTCAATAAAACCAGGAACTACTGCTAAGTTTGTAGAGTTTTTATGAAATACTCTAGCTCCAGTTAAAACATCTTTTAATTCATCAATTCCTTCACTTTCATAATCATCCATAAGTGAGTGAATTGGATATTCTCTAAATTCTAATGAATCTTCTGTATGCCAGTCTCTTGCTTCAACTTTATCCCCTTCAAAATGCTCTAAAAAGTCATGTAATAAAGGTACCATTTCCATATTCTTAGGATTGGCTAGTGCACCTTTTTTACAAAAACCATTAATCATGTCAACAACAAATACCATTTTTCCCATAATAAACCTCCCTTTCTTATATTTAATTTATTTTTTTATATATGGTCTATCTTCTTTAGGTAATTCATCCCAATCTTTATAAACTAAACCATCTTCACGGAATACTTTATAACGATCATCTGCTTCCATACAGTTTCTATCTAATCTGATAGATAAATTGCCTTGGTAGTTTTTAATATCTTCATCTAAATTGTTAACTGTTTGTTCACTTACTCTGTGTTCATCAATCCATGCATCAATTGGTGTATCGTGAGTAATACTATTAGCTAAAACCTTAAATGTTAATTGAGAAACATTTTTAGGAATTACTTTTAAGTAATCATCTAATCTCATTCCTTCAAAGAAATCAGTAAGAATAATTACATATCTACTAATTTTACCCATTGGTTTAATCTTATCTAGATAGTATCTATTTGAAATACTATAACAAACAGTATCTAACTCATTATAAAGTGGATTTTCTTTATACCATCTTGTTTGAATTTCAATAGTAACATCAGGTCGATAGTAACGAACTAATCTAATAGCATCTTCTACACAATCTTGTGATTGCATAGGTTCATTTGTACCTGTAATAACTACGAATTTTAAATCTTCATTTTCAAGTAAAACTTTAGCTAAATTATCTCTCCAAGTAGTATTATCTAAGTGATAATTATCTTTAAATTTATTTTCATGTTTGTGAGCTTTTGCAATACAGAATGGACAGTTATAAATACATTCCATATGTGGGGTAAGTATTTGTAAACTTCTCATAAATATCAACTCCTTCATTAATTTTTTTTTGCATCTAAAATTTGTAGTTTTTTATTATTCTTATATTATAAGGCTACATTTTAATTATCTATTTTTTTTGGCCCCTTTGCAATGTATGTTTGTAAAAATCTTAGACTTTACGTTAATAATAGAGATTTAATTTTTCTTCCGTAGTTAAATTTTTAAATTATTTAGTTTTCCCAACGCTAGCATAAAACATTTTTGGGAAGTACTAAGGAAAGACACCTCCTTAATAATGTGTTTTTAACGATTTGTTAATATCAACAAAGTATATATTTGAGAGAATATCTTCTCTCTTTCTTCAATTTAAATATACTATACATTTATATAATTGTCAATATGTTTTTAACAAAATGTTAAAAAGTATTTAAATAAAAAAAAGAGAATACTAAATAATCTCGTATTTAGTACCCTCTCTTGTATCAATAAGTTTAATACCTTCAGCTAATAACTCATCACGTATTTTATCTGCTAGAGCAAAATCTTTATTAGCTTTAGCTTCTTTTCTTGCTTCAATCTTCTTATTAATGTATTCTTCATCTACTTCTTTCTTTTCTTCTTCTTTTAGTAGATCAAGTGATAACACTTTATCAAAGTCTTCGATTAAAGCTCTTTTAGTAACATCATTAGTATCACTCTTTAAAACATCATAAATAACAGTTAGAGCAAGTGATGTATTTAAGTTATCATCCATTGCATTCATAAATTCTTTTCTAAATTTATTAAAATCATCATCTATTATCTCACCATCAGTTGATAGCTTAGAAACTCTAGATTTAAGTTTTAGATAAGCATTCTCAGCACCATCTAGATTATCATAACTAAATTCAAGAGGTTTTTGATAATGACTAGATAATACAAAGTAACGATATGATAATGGATTATAACCTTTTGCTATTAAAGTATCAACAGTTAAGATATCTCCCTTACTTTTACTCATTTTACCATTCTTATCATTTAAATGTTCTACATGAAACCAATAGTTACACCATTTATGGCCCAAGAAAGCCTCAGATTGCGCAATTTCATTAGTATGATGAGGAAATATATTATCTACTCCTCCACAATGAATATCAAGGTATTCTCCAAGGTATTTAGTAGATATACCAGAACATTCAATATGCCATCCTGGATAACCTACACCCCATGGTGAGTCCCATTTAAGTTCTTGATCTTCAAACTTTGATTTAGTAAACCATAAAACAAAGTCGGCCTTGTTATGTTTATTAACGTCTTCAGTAACATCATCACGTACACCAACCATTAATTCATCTTCTTTATGATTAGTAAGTACATAATAGTCTTTTAATTTGGAAGTATCAAAATAAACATTACCACCATTAAGATATGCATAACCATCATTCATTAATTTTTCAATCATCATGATATAACGATCAACTAAACTAGTTGCTGGTACTACGGTATCAGGCTTACGAATATTTAACTTACAACAGTCGTTGAAGAAACATTCTGTGTAATACTTAGCAATATCGAGTACTGACTTATGTTCAGCTTTTGCGCTATTTACCATTTTATCCGTACCAGTATCGCCGTCACTAGTTAAATGACCAACGTCAGTTATATTCATTACACGATCGACTCTATAACCGACATATCTTAGATACTTTTCAAGAATATCTTCTTGAATGTAGCTACGTAAATTACCTATATGAGCAAAATGATATACTGTTGGTCCACAAGTATATAATTTAACAATCCCTGCTTCATTAGGTACAAATTCTTCAACACTTCTTGTTAAAGTATTATAAATTCGCATAACGCCTCCTTAAAGATATTATACTTTATTTTTTATAAAATACAAATAAAAAAGAATGATCAATGATCATTCTATATTAATACTAGTACTACAACATTAATAAGTAGTGTTACAACAAACATTACTAGGAATAACTTCCAAATATTCTTAATCCATTTTTTATAAGACATATTTAATGTTGTTAAACCAAATATCATTGGAATACTTGTAGGTGCAACTAACATTGCAAGTCCATACATAGATTGATTAATTAAAGCTATTAATGGGAAAATATTAGTCTTATCACCATAAGCACCAGTAATATAAGTTAAATTAATAATATTGTAATTTAAGTATGTAAGGTCAGTATTAAATAAACCTGCAATAAATGTAACTATTGAATATGTTAATACATTAAATCCTTTAGTTAAAGTTAATAAAGGTTTTAAGATTGTTAACATTATTGGATTATTAGATGATGTTACTAATAGAACATATCCTAACATACATAATACTAATGTATATAATCCACCATGGAAACCATGTCCCATATTATCAACCATTTCATTAGGTTTAACACGATATCCAATCATTAAGGCGATTGTTAATACTGCAATTAATACGATATATTCTGCATATGTCCAAGCACCAAAAGCATTAATAGTACCAAATAATGTTCCTAAAGTAATACCTTCTAGACTTAATCCTTCATAGATCTTAGTGAATAAAGTAGTACATTTAATTACATCTTCTAACATTACTTTAATAAATACTACACCAAGTACTACACAGCTAATAATAAAGAAGACAAATCCAACTTTACCAAGAGCTTCCATAAATTTAGTTTTAGCATTTTTTCTCTTTTTAACAATGTATTTAATTAATAAACCAACAAGAGTTAAACCACAAACAATGAATGCTATATATTTACTAAATAAAGCTACTCCATCAAATTTTGTTTTTAATTCAGTAAAGAACGTAGCACCAAAGGCATCACTCCAATTAATACCAGCTAATACTTTAATTAATAAGTATACAACAAATGTTGTAACTAAAGGCCATACCTTAGCTTTCTTATCTTCTTTCTCATCTTCATATAAGAAGAATACATCATTAACTTCTTCATCTTCTTTTTCTTTCTTATCATGTAGACGAAGTATTGTAACAATAACTGCTACACCAACTACTAAGAATAAGATTTTAGCAATTAATAAAGCAGAATACTCAATAGCAAGTCCTGATACAAATACACCTGCAATATTATTTGCAAATAAATTACCCATAACTCCAACAGCAATAGATCCAATTGGTACTAAAGCAGCTGTGAACTTATCTTTACCACTCTTTAATAAAATAGTAGCAACAAAAGGCATTATAGCCATTGCTTCATAAGTAAATCCAGTAAATGAAACAATTACTGAGAATAATAATACTAATATAATATTGTATACTAATTCATTATCTTTATACTTAGAAGCTAATTTAGATACTAAATTACGATATGCTGGTATCTTTCTTAGAACACCATATAAACAGCATACTAGAGCTAAATATACAAATATATAAATGAAATTATAGAATGTATATGTTGGATAAGATAATAATTCACTTATTCCTATTCTAACCATTCCTTGATTTGCAAAATCCCCACTATATGTTGTTACAGGTAATATCCAAGTTAATACCGCATAAACAAACATAGCAATTAATAACGTATATAAAATACCATTCTTTCTTTTCATATTTCCTCCTATTAATAATTATAATTCTTTATAAAAGTCATCTCAATTTTTTTGACATTACTTTTCATATTTATTCCTGTTTAAATAATGATAATATAGTTCATAAATATCTTCATTACTATTTTTATTCCATATAACATTATTATTACGATCTACTATTTTAAAACTATCAATAATGTTTCTCTTCATACCTTCTTCATATATTGTTTTAGCACTTATAGGAAGTTCCTGAATACATCTTTCATGGAAAGACTTACTAACTCTTCTTACTAATTCTTCTTTACTTAAATCACGATAATTACATGATTCTAGTGATTCATCTTTGTGAACAGCAATAAATATTACTTCACAGTAATAACCTTTATTGTGCATCTCTTCAATAGTATCAAGTGGAGCATAAGGTTCTCGCATACCCCATTCAATCGCTACATTATAAGCTTCCCCATTAATAACTTCAGTAGCTAGTTTACCAAGTTTATCAGATACTGCTCCTGCAAATTGATGAGTAAAATCAGCTAAATCATTACCAGGAGAGTCATCATCAGTAACAACACGATCTTTCCAATGACTGTTTATAGCCTCAATAATCCATTTATACTTAGGATGATAATCACGATATAAATCCATATTAATAACAATAATATTATTACTGAAATGATTAGTAATTTCGTCAATTCTTGTACTTTTACCACTACCTGGTTGACCACCTACAAAGATACACTTAGGCTTTGATATAGGAGAACAACCATAAGATATTTCTCTAAATATTTTCAATGAAATATTATTAACATCATCTTGTGTATAATTACATAAAGACTCAACTAAGTTTTTATCATAACCTCTATTTATTAAATCTAATTCTCTTTCTTGCATATAAATCATTCCTTTTTTGTATATTCTTTAATTAAATTCTCTTTCTTTTTAAGAAGGAGAAACTCTTTAACAAAATCATTTAATATCTCTCTTCCAAAAGGTTCTATCATCATATTAAAGTCAATAGTATAATAATTAATCTTATTATCTTTTTCATAACTAAAGATAATTGACTTAATAGGTGCATCAAAAATAATAATATCAGGATCTATTGGAAGAACATTCCAAGCTGGAATATTATAATTATCAATATAATCAAGTATTTTATCTATATTTTCTATTTTATATTCTTTTACTTTTAAAGGATCCGAGTGGGTAGTTCGATATTCAGTTACTATTTTCATTTTCTTAATATCTAAGCTAACAAAATCAGTATTACCATTACTATCACCACTATTAGAATATGTTATTTCAATAAGTTTACCTAAATCTTTCTTATCTTTCATTATCTTTTTTAACTTAGGTCTTTTTCTTAATACTAAAATAAGAGTAATGATGATAATAATTAGTAGAATAGAAGCTCCTATTAAGATATATTCTTTTATTCCCATTATATCCTCCAATACTCTTATTATAACATAAAAACTCCATATAAATGGAGTTAATTAATGTCTACTACTGTATTAACATAAGTTTTTTCTTTTGGACTATCACTTTTAGTCTCTTCAAGTCTTAAATTCTCAGGAATATCAAACTTAATATCACCTTTACGATAAGATAGATAATCATTAATCGAATGAGCTTTATAAGCCTTTAAGTGATATTCACTATGTAATTTTTGATAGTTTTTACTTTGCTGACTACGATTCATCTTTTCATACTTTTCAATTAACTTTTGAGATTCTTCATGAAGTTTTTTCATTATATCGAATAATTCTTCATCAGTCTTAGTAGCTACAAAAGAGTAATCAATAATACAATCTAACTTTTTTATAAAGTTAATTGCATCTTTTTCTTTAAATTCCATAAATGCATAACGATTATCACCATCTACTACAATTTGATTAGTAAAACATCTCATTGATATAGACTTAGGACAATCTAATCTCATTAATCTTGTAATATCCATAAAATTAAAGACATCACAAAATTGAACATAAGCTGCATCCTTAGTAATTATTTTCATATTATCTCCTATTTAGTAGCAGATTCAAGTAGCTTAATTTTTTTATTATCATAGTCTACTTCCATTAAAGTTCCAAGTGGAATAATACCATTTGGGAAAGCATGACCAATATTAACATTATATAGAACTGGTAAATCTTCTTTATTAAACATCTTTAAGACGTCTTTAATGACACTTTTATATTCATCATAGTAAACACCTTGATATGGTTTACCAACAATAATACCTAGTACTTTATCATAAACTTCTTTTTCACCAACTTGAATTAACATATCTTTTAATTCTTCTGGTTTCATTTTAACTTCGCTTGTTTCTAATAATAATATTTTATTTTCCCAATCAGTTGGCCAAATAGAAGTATCATAAGCCATATAGAAAACATCTATACAACCTCCAAGGACAGGGCCACTAACAACACCTTTACCTTGAATTATTTCATATCCATGTTCTTCTTTAATCATTTTCTTACTAACATTAATATTTTTAATATCCCAAGATACAAAATGGTCGCTCCATTCTGGACTCGATTTTATTTCTAAATCCTTAGAATCCTTAAACAAGATATTTTCCATTGCTTCTTTAGTATAATCAAACATTTTAACGTATTCAGCAATTTCACACATAACAGTAGGTCCATAATAAGAAACAAGACCAGCTTTATGCATCATAAAATGATTAATCGTACTATCAGAGTATCCCATAAATATTTTAGGATTATTCTTGATAACATCAAAATCAATATAAGGTAATGTGCGAATTGTATCATCTCCACCAATAGCACAGAATATTCCCTTGATTGTAGGATCACGAAAAGCTTCCATCAAATCACTTGCTCGATCTTCAGGATGTTCCGCTACATATTTTTCACCTAATAAAGCATGAGGCATAGGAACTAACTCTATTCCAAACTCATCAAGCAATCTTTTTTTTGCTATATCATACTTATGAATATATTCTGGATTTCCTATTCCGCCCCAAGAAAGACTAACTAAAGCGACTTTATCACCTTTTCTTAAATGTTCTGGTTTAATCATATAGACCTCCTTCAAGTTTCATATTATACCACATTTTTAGAAATTAATGAAGTTCTCTAATCATATCAATAATAGTTAATGGTAATAAATTAACTTTATCAATATCATTTATATTAATAAATTCAAAGTATGTACTATCATTATCTTTGTTATTTTTAATTGTTTTTAAATCATCATATTCTTTATCATCAACTAAATATTTATATACAAAAAATAATTCATGAACCTTATGTCCTTCAAATTCAAATAAGTTTTCTAAGACTTTTATAAACTTTAATTTATTCTCATCAAGATCATAACCTAATTCTTCCATTACTTCACGTTTAATAGCGTTAACAGATGTCTCATATGTCTTTATTCTTCCACCTGGTATTACTGAATTACTACCTACTTTAGATATTTCAATTAACACTTCATCTTGATGTTCTAAAATGACACCTACTCTTATATTAAATACAACATCATCAATCATTCCTTTTAAATCACTATGCATAGCTACTACTCCTTTCTCCGATATTATTATTTCTTCTCATTATTCCTTCCCATGTATCTTCTAATAAATTATATATTTCGTCACCAATGGCATTTCTCGTCATTTTTAATATCAAAGGATTATTATATGCTTTAATTACTGTATAATCAGCAAATAATTCCATAAATGATAGCCTAGAGTCTTGATCAAAGTAACTCTTTTTATGTCCAACACCTCTTACATAAAGGCAATCATTATGGTAACCTTCCAGTAAACTACCTAATAATAGACTATCCATTATTCCTTCAATAGATGATAGAACAAAGAACATTTGATCTGGTTTTTCATTTATACCCAATCTTATATTATCAATAACCTCTTCGAATTTTTTATTTAATCGCTCAATCTCAGAAAGAAATTCAAAAGCTTCTCTACCATATTTATTAATAACATTAATATATTTATTCTCATCTATTTTCTTATAAATATGAGCCTTATCATCTATAATATATTTTTCATTCTCTAATTTTTGGATAGAATCATAAACAATTAAATTTCTACATTCTACACTTAGATTAATAGGATGTTTATCTACGAGTTTCTTATGGATATAACGTTTCATTTGAACAATTACTTTCATTAAATCACGCAATACATTTCTAAAATCAGGGTTTTGAACTCTACTTTTTCTTTCGCTTTCATAATTATCAGGGGTACTAAAATTCATATACATCCAATGAATAGCGTGAGCTAATTCATGAACAATTACTATACAATTTCTATTACTAATATTACTTCTATTAATCCCTATTGTATTATTTTCACTAGAGAAATAACTGGTCTTATTTTCAGTAACAAATTTTAAACCATAATTATCTATTAATTCAATTAGACTATTACATAATGAATTATACATATCTATATTTTTATCCATAAAAAAGTCTAAAGAACTAATGATATATTCACTAAGACGTTCATTATCTGAGTTTTCTCTTATTCTTTTTGATAAATATGCATCCATTATCTTCTCCTATTTAGTTATATTACTTGGTATTTCAAGATTACTTCCAAATGTATAACTCATTCCCATTTCTTCTATTGTTTTACAAGCTTCTTCAATAGTTACATTTCTTTTATCATTTTCATTAATTAAGAAAGTCCAAGAATTATTAGTTTCTATTACCCCTTTAAAGTTTAATCCCCAAACTTCACAGTAACTGCCATCACGTAAGTAATATCCCATTGAAAAACTAGAATTAATATTAGGATAAACCACACAATCATTACATCCATGATTTTTACTATCAGTTAATGATTCAATAAGAACTCCTTTATCTCTAATTAACCATGTTTCAGGGATATTAGGGTTATCTATTGTTTCTTTTGGAGCCATACCTGTTATTAATTTATATGGGATTTCATGTTTATCTAAGAATCTCATGATATCCTCTGGAGTTGCTGAAATACTACCTAATTTTTCATCATAATATCTAGCACTTGATAAACCAAGATTAATATCAGCTTGTCTTGATCTTAACAAAGTATCTCCATATCTTTCTATTTCTTTACCATCAACGATAAATTTCGAACTACAATTAACAAATAAGTATAATGGTTCTTCCTTAGTAATCTCATCTTTATGTTCTAATATTATTTTTAAAGGGCTTAATACGGCCTCAGGATCTTTATACATCCACCATACATCTAATTGCCTATCATTCATTTTATTCTCCCATTATAATTATATCATATCTATTTTATTACATAATAAAACCTCGTATATTTTACGAGGTGTTTACTGTTAATTATTTATGATTTAATAATTCTTTAAAGACAACATAATTAGATTCAGCATTTAAATGACCACCACCAGGAATACAATACTCTTTATCAGCGATGGTATCAGCAAATTTCTTTTCAACTTCATATTTAACATATGGATCATTATCAGAATAATAACAAATAATATCATTACAATACTTTTTAACATCAACTAAATTATCAAAATACATTGATTCATTAACTGCATCATAATCTTTATCGATACCTAGATAGTTATTAAAACCACATACAAAGATTAGTCTTTTAACTTTTATCTTGTTCTCTACTAAAAACTTACATATGAAGATAGGAGCTATAGAATGAGCATAAATAATCGTATTTTCATTTAATACTCCAGCATCAACATATGTCTTTAATAATCTAGACCAGTTATCATAGTTTTGATAACCAACTCCTGTAGGAAAATCAGGTGTATAAACTTCTAATCCTTCTTCTTCTAAACTTGCTCTTAACCAAGGTAACCAATTAGAAAAAGGACTTCCAAAGCTACCATGTACTAATAAATAATTACTTTTCATCATCTCAACTCCTATTTTCTTACTAACTTTTTAGTACTTGCATCATAGATATAATCAGTTACTAGTTTATCAAAATCTCCTTCTTGTTCATAAACTTCATAACCATATGTTTCTCTAAATACTTTTCTTTCTTCTTTATTCATTAATAGTATCTCTAAACCTTTATCCATATGTAATATACCATCTAAATGATCATATTCATGAGATAAAACAGTCGAAGGGAAACCAATAACCGTTTTTTCCTTTTTATTACCATTAATATCATAATATGATAAATGAATTTTATATGGCCTACAAACTATTGCTGTATTATCCATACAAGATAGACAAGCTTCCCAATAAGTTGTTAAACCTTCTTTCTTGGTAATAACAGGATTTATTAATACTTCAGCTTCATTATAACCTTCTAAATCATACTTTGTATAATCAGAACATCTTACATAAACAACTCGATTATTATACCCTAGTTGTATAGCAGCAATAGCAAAACCATTAGTTTCTAATACATATTTCTTTAAATCTTCTATTTCATTAGTTAAATCTTCTTTAAAGTCAACATCTTTACTTATTTGTCTTAAATAATCAAGGTCTTTATCTATTCTTTTTATTTCCATTTTATCTCCTTTTTTTATTAAAGGGCTTTATTGTTATCTGTTTTTAATAATACTTTTTCTCTATTAACACTATCAACTATTTCGTTATCTTCAAATGCAACATTCAAGAAATTACGAGATGCAATATAGTCACATAAATGGATTAATAATTCTTCTCTAGTTTGAGGTACTGGCATAATAACATTACCAGCTCTATCTTTATTCCATGGTCCCATATGAGTAAGAATTAAACGGGAAACGAACTCACAATCCTCTTCACTAATAAATAATTTATCTTTATTTTCTAAAATAAAGTTACTCATAATAACAGGATGTTCATTACATGTATGTCCACAGTTTTCTATTCCAGATTTAAAACCATCATGAAGCAATAAAGCCATTCTAAGTAAATCCTTTGTATAATCTTCATATGTGCCAAAAGCCGTATCTTTAAACATTTCTTCAAGTATTCTCATCGCAACTTTAACATGACGTACTAAACCACCTTCACCTAAAGAGAAAATAGGATGATATTTTCCAGAAGATGAAGCAGGTATTTCAAAGAAATAATCTGGGAGCATATTTAATAATAATTCCGTGCTCGCTCTTACGTTTTGATCTTGTATTCTATTTAATTCAACATTAAAAACACTTTCTCTCACAAAACCTCCTTATCTTCATTATAACAAAATTATTAAAGTTAATAACTATTTTATGTAAATAAAAAAGCTCATTTTTGAGCTTTTATTATCTATGACTAAATCCTGTTAATTCTTCTTGACTTCTTTGGTTTATATCAGCATTTTGATCTCCCCAAGTTTGCATAATTAATTGGGTATTACCATATTTAACAAAAGGGAAATCCCTATAATCACCATTTCCTAATCTTCTTCTTAAATATATATCTTGTATTCTATAAAATTTATTATTAAGTTTATTATACCAAACAATAGAAAAACTCATATTACCATTAACTCTATCACAACCAATTAGGCCCGCAAAGAAAGTGCCACCTTTATTAGATACTATTTCATTATATTGAATATATTCATTTATATCTCCAGATGACAAAAACCTAAAGTCTTCTATTAATCCAGCTGGATGAGTATGAACATCAATAACAACTGTACCTGGGCCTTTATTCAACTTTTCTTGAATTTCTAATGATTGCTTTCTTCCTGTTGAAACAGAATAATCTAAAGGATTAGTAGAATTTTCTCCTCTACTAATATAATCTTCACTTGCGTTAACCTCATCAATAACCCAAATATCCTCTCCTTCGAGTTTTTTCCCAAATAGTGTTGATGAATGTTCACTTGCCGTCCAAGAAGTTCTTCCTATTAACATTATTAATCTATTATATACATCTTCAGTTATTATTATCTTTGAATTTGGTAATTCATCAAAATTCCATTGATCAATATTACTCATGTTTATCTCCTATATTCAATTAAATTGTTTATACTTTTTTACTGTTTTTTAAATTTTTTTATATATGCAATTTCTCCCTGTTCCTCTTTGACTCTATTTGCTCTTGATACTATATGATTAACTTCACAATATCTATTTTTAAATTCTTCTTCTCTTTTTAATAATGCTCTCATATCTTGGATAAAAACTTTATATGTTTCATCTTCAAAGAACATGTTTTCCGGATTCTCTTCATCATATTTTTTTGATAATCTTTGAATTGTATAATCTAAGTATTCTTCAATATTGGTTTCTGGCATTCTTTCATGAGCGACAAAAAAACTTCTTATAAATACAATTTCAATTCTTGTATTTCTATCTGCTGAAGAAATAAGTTTTCCATACACACTCCTTGGTTCATCTTCTTTTGAAGATCTATGATCCTCAATTGCTTCTTTTATTATTTTTCTTTCTTCATCATTGAAGAATTTTTTCATACCTTCATCATTCATAAAATTTCTAGCAGCAATTAGATTGTGAGTTTCATGATCTTCATATTTACCCCAATCATGACATGATGCAATAGCATACATCATATTATCATCTAATCCTAGTTTAAAAGTATCATTTAAAGCAAAACTTCTTCTAATTACCTCTAATATGTGGGCAATATTATGGCCCCCATCATTTTTATCATATTCAGGAAATATGTTTTCAACGATATACTCTTTTAAATCTTTCCTAACATTTTTAGTATAATACTCTAATTCATCAATTCCATTAGCTTCTAATATTATATTTCTTAATACATCAAATGGTTTATTATATTCATCTTTAACTTCATCATATACTGCATATAAGACTTCATCTAATGACATATTTGAGTTATGTCTTTTTATTTCATCAAAGGTTTGCTTCAATTTATTATTTATTTGCATATAAAACTTTCTCCACTTCTATTAATTACTATACCATAAAACTAATTGTTTTTAATCATATTATACTGTTTAAGGCATTAAAAAAGCCTTTTTAAGGCTTTTATTTTTTACCACAACATTGTTTATATTTTTTACCTGAACCACATGGACATGGATCATTTCTTCCTACTTTTTCACTCTTAGCTTGTCTAGTTTTAGTAGTAGTATCTCCATCATTAGTTAATTTATTCTTAACTACTTCTTTTCTTTCAACGTTTTGTCTTATTTCAGCTTTTAGTAAGAATAAAGTAATATCTCGATCAATATTAACTAACATGTTTTCATACATTTCTTTACCTTCAACTGAGTATGCACGAAGTGGATCCTCTCCACCATAGCCACGCATCATAACACCTTCTCTTAAATGAGATAAGGCATTAATATTTTCGGTCCAATAGTTATCAATAACATTTAAACTAATAGCTTTTTCAAATTCATCACGAATTTCTTCTGGAATTTTACTTAGTTTATTTTCATATTCAGCAACTACTTTATTATAGATAGCTTCAATAATATCATCAGTAGATAAGTCTTTTAATTCTTCAAAATTCATATGTTTTAGTAATAAATTTTGATTTGCATAATTAACAATATCTGATAAATCTTGGTCAGTTAAATAATTTTCTGGTGGAATATGACTTTCTACAGTATCAGCAATATGATTATAGAAAGTATTTAATACTTTTTCATGAATAGATACATTATCAAGGATTTCATTACGTCTTTTATAGATATCTTCTCTTTGAGTATTCATAACATCATCATATTGAAGTAATTGTTTACGAGTATCAAAGTTATTACCTTCTACTTTAGCTTGAGCTGAACTTAATGAATTAGTAAATACTTTACTTCTAATAGGCATATTCTCAGGCATACCAACACTTTGTAACATGTTTTTAATTCTATCTGTTCCAAATCTTACCATTAAGTCATCTTCCATAGATACAAAGAATTGACTTGTACCAGGATCACCTTGACGACCAGAACGACCTCTTAACTGATTATCAATACGACGTGATTCATGTCTTTCAGTACCAAGTACATATAAACCACCTAGAGCTTTAGTTTCATCAGTTAATTTAATATCGGTACCACGACCTGCCATGTTGGTTGCAATAGTTACGGCACCTTTTTCACCAGCATGAGAAATGATTTCAGCTTCTCTTGCATGGTTCTTAGCATTTAATACTTCATGTTTAATACCTTTTTTAGTTAACATTGAACTAATTAATTCACTGTTTTCAATAGCCACAGTACCAACTAGTATAGGTTGACCAGTTCTATGTATCTTTTCTATTTCTTCAACAATAGCATTATATTTACCACGTAGTGTTGAATATAATAGATCAGCATAATCTTTACGAGCTATTGGTTTATTAGTAGGTATAACAATAACATACATGTTATAAATATTTCTAAATTCTTCTTCTTCTGTTTTAGCAGTACCTGTCATACCAGATAATTTTTCATACATTCTGAATAAATTTTGGAATGTAATAGTAGCTACGGTCTTAGTTTCTTCATTAATCTTAACATTTTCTTTAGCTTCAACAGCTTGATGCAAGCCATCACTCCATTGACGACCTTTCATAATACGTCCTGTAAATGGATCAACGATTAATACAGCTCCATCTTGAACTACATAATCAACATCTTTTTTCATTGAATAATTAGCTT
>JAEEGK010014099.1_pt1 | contig 17902 bp, 16 predicted proteins | sample 8958771 | NCBI WGS metagenome assembly JAEEGK01 (sample SAMN16246547, study PRJNA631951) | gut metagenome | biome: gut microbiome; feature: rumen; material: SC-attached | host: Bos | place: Iran: Karaj | collected 2018-10
AAGTCTTAACCTTGACTTAGCTAAATCCTAACGATGACTGAGCTAAGTCTTAACGGTGACTGAGCAGAGAGATAACGTATCAATAGACAATATATCATGTATAATCCCAAAAATGCAGGCAATTATCGCAGAAATGTCCACTGTTATTGCAAAAATGCTTCAATAATACCTATGGTAATGCTTGCTATTTCCGCGACAACTCCTTGTGTTTCTGAAAAGTCCATTTACTTTTGGTAAAATATCACATCGAACAGAACAGCGTGACAAGGAATGGAACGCTGAAATCGGTGACGAAGCCGCAATAGATGGAGACGGGCACATACTCTCGTCCTGCGGTCTGGGTGATGATGGGCAACGTGGTGTCCATTGCAGTGGCACCTCCTGCTGCAATGGGTGCTAAAGTGCCAAAGAAACGCACTAACAACGGGGCTGCCAAAAGGGTGAAAATCTCACGGATGATATTGGCCAACAGTGCCACTGTGCCCAATTCTATGCCTTCGTATTCTGTAATCAGGATGCTGGAAAGGGAGTAGTAGCCAAAGCCAGAGCCAACTGCCATCACATGGGGCAAGGTCCTGCCAGAAAACAGCAGCCATGCCACTATGCTACCAGCCAAAGTGCCTAAGATGGAGCAGAAAGGAAGCCACGCCAAACGAGGATTCAAGGCACGGAAACGCTGCACGATGCCTGCATCTGTTCCCACAGTCAGTCCCACCGCAAAGAGTAAGGCGCAGAGCACATAGAAATTATAGTTGGTAATCCAAGCTGGCAAAAGATGTGTCACGCCACAAAGCACGCCCACGAGGAAAAAGCCTACGATGATGAAACTGCCTTTCATGCTTGTCCTCCTTTCCGCGAAACATAACGCCACAGCATCCAAGCCCCTATGCAACTGCCTAAAGTGGCCAACAAACCTATCACCAATGCTTCTAATCCTAAAGTATGGAGGCTCGACATTATATGTTCATCACTACCCACCTGCACGCCTAAGACGAAAAGCAATAACCAGATAGTGAGTTTCAAGAAACTTCCTATCCCATCGACAAGGCGTTTCTCTGCAGTTTCAGACATTTTATAGAAGCGGCGGAAGGCATAGCCCACCAACATGCCGCTTATCATCACCAGTATGACTATCAGCATAAATTGTATTCGTAGGGTTTTCGAGAGTGCAAAGATAGGAAGAATTCTTTACACTCGCAATGCCCTCATGGCATTGAGCACTGCCAAGACAGTGACACCCACATCGGCAAAGACTGCCATCCACATGGTAGCAATGCCAAAAGCTGCCAACAAGAGTACAGCGATCTTCACACCAATGGCAAACCATACATTCTGACGGGCAATGGCCAACGTGCGGCGGGCGATCCTGATAGCCAAAGCTATCTTCGAAGGTTTGTCGTCCATCAGTACCACATCGGCAGCCTCGATGGCGGCATCACTTCCCAAGCCACCCATTGCCAAGCCCACATCGGCCCGAGCCAACACAGGAGCATCGTTGATACCATCACCTACAAACGCCATAAATTCGTCTTTATGCTCACGAGCATATTGCTCTACCAATGCCACCTTATCAGTAGGCAACAGCTCCGCATGGTATTCAGAAAGTCCAAGCTTCTTTGCCACATCGTCAGCTACTGCTTTCCGATCGCCTGTCAGCATCACAAAACGATCTACACCTAATTCTCCTAAAGAAGCGATGGCAGAGGCGCTATCCTCCTTGATACGATCGTTTATCACGATATGACCAGCATAAACACCATCCACTGCCACATGGATAATGGTACCCACATGCGTACAATCGTGCCATTGTGCGCCTATGGCTTGCATCATCTTCTCATTGCCAACGCAAACCAACTGCTCTCCTACCCGCGCTCGGATGCCCTGTCCTGCCACTTCCTCGACATCTGTCACACGACAGCCATCGGTAGCTTCCTCAGGAAAGGCATCGCGCAGGGCAGCACCTATAGGATGTGTGGAATAATGCTCTACATGCGCAGCGAGATGAAGCAACTGATGTTCATCAAACTGGTCGGGATGAACTGCTTCCACAGCAAACTGTCCGTGCGTAAGAGTACCCGTCTTGTCGAACACCACCGTACGTACCTTTGACAACACATCCAGATAGTTGGCACCTTTCACCAAAATACCATGTCGAGAAGCGCCACCTATGCCACCAAAGAACGTGAGAGGAACGCTGATGACTAAGGCACAAGGACAGGATACCACCAGAAACATCAAGGCACGATAGAGCCAAGTAGCAAAGGTATCAGCGAAATGGCCTGACAATAACGGCGGAAGAAAAGCAAGCAACACAGCTGCCAATACGACAATCGGCGTGTAGATTCGTGCAAAGCGTGTGATAAACGCCTCACTCTTAGATTTATGCTCGCCTGCATCCTGTACCAGACGAATGATCTTTGAAGCAGTGCTTTCACCAAAATCCTTGGTGGTACGCACTCGCACCACTCCCTGGATGTTCACACAACCAGAAACCACTTCATCGCCCACCGTAATCGCACGAGGCAGACTTTCACCCGTAAGAGCCACGGTATTCAGCGAGGATTCACCCTCTATCACCACGCCATCGAGAGGTACCTTTTCACCAGGGCGAATGATAATAGTCTCTCCAATCGACACTTGTTCGGGATTGACCACAAGCACCTGACCATTGCGTTCCACATTCGCCACATCGGGACGGATATCCATCAAGTGCGAGATACTCTCTTTGCTTTTTCCTTCGGCATAGCCTTCAAAGAGTTCGCCTACTTGAAAGAAGAGCATCACAAATACAGCTTCTGGAAACTGTGTGGCAGCCCCTGGCAGGAAACCTATACACAAGGCTCCAATGGTAGCGACAGACATCAGAAAATGCTCGTTGAACGCATCGCCATGCAGCAAGCCTTCTGCAGCTTCTTTCAGTGTATCATAGCCTATCAGTAAGTATGGTATCAGATAGATCAGCAACAATTGCCAAGTCGGGAGGTTGAAAGTATGCTCTATCAGTACGGCTGCTAACAGTAGTACGGCACTAGAGATAATCAGTCCTAATTTCTGATGCAGTCCTCCCTCATGATGATGCTCATGATGATGTTCATGACAGCATCCGTTGGATTCTTCGTGATGATGAGGATGTGACATAACTAACTCGTTTTGTTTTACTGATGCAAAGGTAGGAAGTTCTTCATGCAACTAAGTTGCAAAGTTCACTGGGTATTATTATCTTTGCGTGCTAAATAAATGGTATTGGATTTATGAAAAAATACAAACTTTGCTGCATTGGACATATCACACAGGATAAAGTGGTGACACCCAACAACGTGGTGGAAATGCCTGGGGGGACGGCATACTATTTTGCCAAAGCCTTGAGTCGATTGGATGTCTCAGAGTTTCAATTAGTCACAGCTGTGGGTGATGAGGGAATGCCTGCAGTGGAGGACATACGACAAACAGGCATCGCTGTAGAATGTCATTTGTGTGAGCATTCGGTTTGCTTCGAGAACATCTATCACAGTATCAATCAGAGCAACCGCACCCAACGCGTGACTGCAATGGCTGCTCCTTTCACTCTGGAACTGCTGAAAGATGTAGATGCCGAGATAATACATCTGGGAAGTCTGCTGCAAACGGACTTTTCCTTAGAGGTCATTCAGGCATTGGCTTCTAGAGGAAAGGTATCTGTGGATGTGCAGGGATTTCTCCGTGAAGTGAAGGGCGAAGAGGTGCATGCCATCGATTGGAAAGACAAATTGGTTGCTTTACGTTACATTCATACGCTGAAGGCCAATCGTGACGAGATGCTGACCATCACAGGATGTGACGAACCACACGAAGCTGCCTTAATGCTTGCAGATTGGGGTGTCAAAGAAGTAGTGCTGACCTTTGATGAAGAAGGCTCTTTGGTATATACGAAAGGCGAATTCATCGAAATCCCAGCCTTCCCTACCATCAACGTAGTGGATGCAACAGGATGTGGAGATACGTATATGGTAGGTTACCTTTATCAACGCAGTAAAGGTGCTCCAGTCTATGAGGCAGGTTGTTTTGCAGCTGCCATGTGTACCATCAAGCTGCAAGGATATGGTCCTTTCAACGGTAGCGAACAGGCCATAAGACAGATCATGAAGAGCAGCACTAATTCCAACCTTTTGATTCTTTAAATATCGTGCAAATCGAATGCATAGCCAGGCTTGCTTGAGCTTTGCTGAGGTGCAGCCAATATTCACGGTAAAGCTGTAAACAAAAAAATAGCCCCGTCTCACGACGGAGCTATCACAACACAAACACAAAATAAAACACGACAAAACTATTATAATTACCTTATACTTAGGGAGTATAGATCTCTCATTTTATATTCACATACCAAATGAAAGATATGAGGGTAATATAAAAACTTGTATCTTTTATTAGCTTAATCAAATAAATCTCTTCTTACTTATTGAATACCTGTTTCACGCAAGTGTACTTGCCACTTCCATGCGCTTCGCAATGTATCCTCAATGGTTTCCTCAGCATGCCATCCTAGAACCTCATTGGCTTTCTTCGGATCGGCCCAAACTTTTACAATGTCACCAGCACGACGACCAGCAATTTTGTAATTAAGCTTCACGCCTGTGGATGCTTCAAAAGCATGTACCAACTCCAACACAGAAAGACCTCGACCTGTTCCAATATTGAACACCTCTACAGGCTCTTCCTGCTTCTTCTGGAGTATGCGGCTTATGGCATGCACATGTGCCTTAGCTAAGTCCACCACATTTATATAGTCACGAATACAGGAACCGTCAGGTGTATCGTAATCATCACCAAATACGCTCAACTGCTCACGGATGCCCATGGCTGTCTGCGTGATGAATGGTACCAAATTCTGTGGTACACCGTTTGGCAGCTCCCCTATCAAACCTGATGGATGCGCTCCTATAGGATTGAAGTACCTCAGCAAAATGGCACTGATAGGTGCTCCTGACTTCACATCATCCTGAATGATAGCTTCACAAATCTGCTTCGTATTACCATAAGGAGACTCCGCTTTCTTTATCGGAGCACTTTCTGTAACAGGAAGCACATCTGGTTGACCATATACTGTACAAGAAGAAGAGAACACTATGCCTTCCACTCCGTATTGTGGCATCAAGTCTAGAAGATTCAAGAGCGACCCCAGATTGTTGCGATAATACATCAACGGTTTCTGAACCGACTCTCCCACAGCCTTGCTTGCCGCAAAATGAATGATGGCGCGGATACCCGCATATTTCTCAAAAACAATCTTTAGAGATTCCTTATCCAAACAATCAACTTTTTCGAACGAAGGACGTTCTCCAGTAATTTGTTCTATACTATCTACGACTTCTGCGCGAGAGTTACTTAAGTTATCGACAATGACTACTTCGTACCCTGCATTTTGAAGTTCTACAACTGTATGTGACCCAATAAAACCTGTTCCACCTGTAACCAGGATCTTGTCTTTCAAAGTCATCTTTAAAAATGCTTTTTACCGAAATATGACGCAAATATAATTATAATTTTCTAAAAAACAAGGAAATAATGAAAAAATGTAATTAAATTTTAACTACACCACTAAATCCCATAAATGCCATCGCCATGATACCTGCAACGATCAAGGCAATCGGAGTACCCTTCATGGCCTTGGGTACATTCACCAATGCCAAACTCTCACGGATACCTGCAAACATGATAAGTGCCAAACCAAAGCCCAAGGCAGTAGAAAAGGCATAAACCACGCTCTGCAATAAGTTGTATTCTTTCTGAATCACCAGGATAGCCACACCCAAAACAGCGCAATTGGTAGTGATCAAAGGCAAGAAGACGCCCAATGCCTGATAGAGCGAAGGAGAAATCTTCTTCAGCATGATTTCCAACATCTGCACCAGAGATGCAATAACCAGAATGAAGGTAATGGTCTGCAGGTATTGCAACTCAAAGGCATTCAGCACATAATACTGAATAAGGAAGGTCACAATCGTAGCAATGGTCAGCACGAAAGCCACAGCAGCACTCATGCCTAACGCAGTGTCTATCTTCTGTGAAACACCTAGGAATGGACAAATGCCAAGGAACTGCGAGAAGACGATGTTATTAACGAAAACCGCAAATATAAACAGCAATATATATTCCATAATCATTCGTTTTAATTAGTTATGCTTTAGAGCTCTTAATCTTGTTGAACGCTGCAATGAGGTATCCCAGCGCGATAAAAGCACCTGGAGCCAATACAAAGAGCAACATGCCATAGTCTTCAGGAATAAGGCCCAGACCGAAAATCTTACCTGTTCCCAGCAATTCACGTACAGCACCAAGCAATGTCAGTGCAAAGGTGAAGCCCAAACCAATACCAAGTCCGTCGAAGAATGAAGCCACAGGACCGTTCTTAGAAGCAAATGCTTCTGCTCTACCAAGAACGATACAGTTCACCACAATCAGCGGAATAAACAAACCCAATGTGGTATAAAGTGCAGGAGTATAGGCCTGCATCACCATCTGAAGGAGGGTCACGAAAGACGCAATCACCACAATGAAACATGGAATGCGAACCATATCTGGAACTATCCTCTTAATTGATGAAATCACCGTATTGGAACAAATCAGCACGAAGGTTGTAGCCAGTCCCATGCTCATACCATTGATAGCAGAGGAGGTGGTACCCAGTGTAGGACACATACCCAACATCAATACGAACGTAGGGTTCTCCTTAACTATACCATTGATTAATACTTTCAAATTACTCATATTCTATCCTCCTTTTTTAGTTAGCCGACTGGGTGGCACCACTCACTGCATCGGGGCTTCCCTTATACACCTTATATGCATTATTCACAGCCTTCAGGAACGCACGAGAGGTGATGGTAGATGCTGTAATGGCATCTATCTGTCCACCGTCCTTACTTACCGTCAGATCACCATTAGCAGGTGTCTTTCCTGTGATGTCTCCCTTCTGTCCTTTCTTGAACCACTGATCCGCCTTGGCCCCCAATCCTGGAGTCTCGGCATGATTCAGCAGTGAGTAGTCATTGATCACACCATCCTTGTCGAAGCCAACGATAATGGTCAAATTACCACCAAAACCCAGCGCAGTGGATTCCACAGCAGCGCCCAAGTATTCCCCACCCTTCGTAGCAGGATAGATAGTGTAATCCACTCCTTCTACATTTTCTACACGCTTTTCAGCGATAGGGTCATTGTCAAAGCCAGGAACCACCGCCGCCACAGCATCGCTCAGCGTCTTGGCGTTTGCCTGTGCAATGGGCTCACGCGTGAGCTCATTCATAAATGCCAGTATGCCTACCATCACCACGGTGATGCCTGTAAGCGCCAGCAACATATTGGTCAATGTTGATTCTAACTTTTTCATTTCTTTATAGCCCTGCTGCTGAAGCGGGTCGGTTTAATGTAATTATTAATCAGTGGAGTGAATGAGTTCATGATCAGGATCGCAAAACTCATACCCTCAGGATAACTTCCGAACAAACGGATAATCACGGTAATCAATCCGATGCAGACACCATAGAGAAGTTGTCCCTTTGGATTCATCGGAGAGGTCACATAGTCGGTTGCCATAAAGAAAGCACCCAGCATCAGACCACCAGTCAGCAGATGTGTCAAAGGAGAGGCATACAATGCAGGGTTCACCAAATACATGATGCCAGAGAACACAAAGACCGTCACCAGGATACTCACAGGAATATGCCAAGTGATGACCTTCTTCCAAATCAGGTAGATACCTCCAAGAATCAACGCCAAAGCACTGATCTCACCAAAAGAACCAGGATTGTTACCAAGGAACAGATCCAAGGAAGAAGGCAACTGATCGAGCGACACGCCTGGAGCTCCAGAAATCACCCCCTTCATGATACCCAGAGGGGTGGCACCAGTCTGCACATCCGTATAGTGCATCCACTGACCAGCCACTGGCCAAGTAGTCATCTGTACGGGGAATGATATCAACAGGAAGATACGACCTACTATGGCAGGATTGAAAGGATTGCAACCCAGTCCACCAAAGCTCATCTTTGCCACACCAATGGCAAACAACGCACCCAGGATAATGATCCAGATGGGCAGATTGGAAGGAAGGTTGAATCCCAGCAGCACACCTGTAATGGCAGCAGAACCGTCAAGGATCGTCGTACGTTCGCGTTTCAGGATAAATTTCACAATGGCCCACTCGAAGAAGATGCACGCAGCAACCGAAGTGAGCATGACAATCAATGCTCCCAGACCAAACATGTAGAGTGAAACCAAGAAAGCAGGTATCAGCGCTATCAGCACTGCATACATGTTCCGCTGCACACTGTCGTTCGCGTGGTCATGGGGTGAAAGTGATACGATTAACTTTTCCATAATTACCTAATTATTTTTTAGCACTGCGTGAACGAAGGATGGCACCCGCTTTCGCCTTACCCAGATTGATGTAGTCCAACAACGGACGATTGGCTGGGCAGGTAAACTGACAAGCACCACACGACAGACAGTCCATGATCTGTTCATTGATTAATCTCTCAAACTCCGCATGCTCTGCGAGTTGTGCCAACAGGTAAGGTTCCAGTCCCATCGGACAGGCGCCTACGCACTTGGCACAGCGGATGCAAGGCTGTACCTCTCCACGACGGGCGTCCTTACGGTTCATGATGGTGATACCCGAGGTTCCCTTAGTGGTAGGCACATCCGTAGTAGCCACAGCCTTACCCATCATAGGACCACCGCTGATGACCTTACCAGTATCCTCTGGCAAACCACCGCAAGCGTCAATCAACTGCTGGATAGGTGTACCTATACGTACCAGCATATTGCTTGGATTTGCCAAAGACTTTCCTGTGATGGTTACTACACGCTCTATCAATGGTTTATTCTTTTGCACGGCCTGATAGACGGCAAAAGCAGTTCCTACATTCTGTACCAAAGCACCCGTGGTGATAGGCAGTGCCCCACTCCCCACATAACGGTCGATAATGGCTTGAATCAGCTGTTTCTCACCACCTTGTGGATACTTCATCTTCAGCGGCACAATCTCGATGCCTTGGAAATCCTTCGCAGCGGCCTCCATCTTACTGATGGCATCCGCCTTGTTGTTCTCTATGCCCACATAAGCCTTATTCACCTTCATAGCCTTCATCAAGATGCTCACGCCTACGAGGATCTCCTCTGCATGTTCCAGCATCAAGGCGTGGTCAGAGGTCAGATATGGCTCACACTCTGCACCGTTGATTACCACACACTCGGGCTTGGCAGTTGGCGGAGGAGCCAACTTCACCTGTGTGGGGAACTGGGCACCACCCATACCTACGATACCCATCTCTGCCACTTTCTTTACGATCTCTTCAGGAGTCAAGTCGCATGTGCGGACAATAGTATCCGAACGGTCGATGCTCTCTACCCATTCATCGCCTTGTACATCAATGATGATGGCAGGACGAGGGTAGCCACTGGCATCCACAATCGTATCAATCTTTGAAACCTTACCGCTCACAGAGGAGTAGATGGCAGCAGAGACAAAGCCACCAGGCTCTGCGATCTTCTGCCCCACTTTCACTTCGTCGCCTCGTGCCACGATAGGTTTGGCAGGTGCTCCAATGTGTTGTCCCAACAGTATGTATGCCTTCTGTGGCAACGCTGCTGTGACAATGGGCTTTCCTGCTGAAAGTTTATTTCCGTGGGGATGAACTCCACCAATTGAAAATGTCTTCATTATCTGGTTTACTGAATAATCTGGTTAACAATCTAATTAAACCCTCGCTTTCGGAGGCAGGGGCTGGAAGAGACCATTGCTCCAACGACTTATAGGAATGGCTACCAAGCCAATACCCTTTGCTGTATAGCTGTCGAACGGACTCTTAGGTGCTTCCACTGCCTTTGGAGCTTCTACTTCAGGAACAGCTTCCACCTTCTTCTTCAAGCCTGTCTTCGGAGTCAGTGGTTGGAAGAGACCATTGCTCCAACGACTCACTGGAATGTTCACCAATCCAATAGCCTTAGCAGTATAGCCCATCTTCTCACGCCACAGATCCTCTGGCGTCTTAGGCTCTTCCTTCTTAGGAGCCGCAGGTGTTTCTGCCTTTGGAGCTTCAGCTACAGGAGCAGCTACAGTCACAGGAGCGGCTGCAGCAGAGGCCAGCAGTGCTGCAATCTTATCCATCACTTCTGCACCACCAACAGAGCAGAACTTCTCGCCTACTCCACCATCGTTCACCACAGCAGCTGCAAATGCGGGACAGTCGTCGAAGCCACAACCACCACAATTGGCTTGTGGAAGAAGTGCCTCAATCGCAGCAGCACTTGGCATCGCTCCAGCTGGCAATGGTTGTACCAATGCTGCAGCCTTAGGAGCATCTGCAACCTTAGGAGCTTCAACCTTAGGGGTTTCCTTCTTCGGAGGCAATGGAGGGAAGTTAAGGTCGATGATGGTATGCTGTGGACATTCCTGAACGCACTTGCGGCAAGACTTACACTTATGGAAATCAATGTAAGCCACGTTGTTCTCCACAGTAATGGCACCAAATGGACAAGCCTTTTCGCACTTACCACAAGCGATACAAGCCACAGAACAAGCCTTCTTGGCCACCGGACCTTTATCCTTGTTCACACAGCGCACATACACACGACGATTGTTCTTTCCCTTGTAACGCAGTTCGATGATGCTTCGTGGACAAGCCTTCGTACAAGCACCACAACCCGTACACTTCTCATCATCCACCTCAGGAAGTCCTGTTTCAGGATTCATGTGAATGGCATCGAACTTACAAGCAGCCACACAGTCGCCACATCCCAGACAGCCATAGCTACAGCCCGTCTCGCCACCATACGTAGCGGCAGCAATCGCACATGTGCGAACGCCGTCATACTCCGTCAGGCGAGGTCTGTGCTCACAGGTACCGTTACATCTCACTACAGCCACCATCGGTTCGCTAGCTTCAGCAGCAAGTCCCATCACGGCAGCTACCTTCTCCATCACGGGTTGTCCACCTACGGGACAGAATTTTCCCTCTAGAGAGCCAGCCTTCACAATGGCACCAGCCAATCCGCTACATCCCGGATAGCCACATCCACCGCAGTTGGCTTGAGGCAACACTTCCGCTACCTTGGCAATGCGGGGGTCTTCATAGACAGCGAATCTCTTGGAAGCAGCATATAGGATACCTGCTGCCACCAGGGCGATGATGCCCAGAGAAACCACTGCAATCAGAATTAGATTCATAATACGATATAAAGTTAGTTATTATTTTCCTCAAACGGGAGCACTGCAAAAGAGAGCTGTTTCTTCAACTTCTCCCTACTGTTGTACATTATTATATAATAAGGTATCAGCATGGCCAACGCACAGAGTGCTGCCCACAAATCGTTCTTCAACAGCGCAGAAAACACAAAGAGCGAAACGAACACCATCGCGAAAGGCAGCAAGATACCGTAACCCAACGCCTTCCATCCGATGCTCGAAGAGCCCACAATCCACACATCCTGACCCTCATGGTACAGATATGCAGAAGGGTCATCCACATCCACCATCCGCTCTTTCGCTTCGGCAGAGTTGCAATGACCCTTTATCGTACAGCCCCCACACGCAGAAGATTTCACAATGCCCACCTGCAAGTGACCATCGCTCACCTCCTTCACCACTCCGTGATATCTGACTGTGTTTTCCATCTATTAATTAGATACAGATTGCCTTCAGGCTACAAAATTACAAAATGTTTTCCAATTACCAAGTATAGTTGATACCAAAGCTGAACAACTCATTCACCTGAATGTCACCCCTACTGCCACTGCGAGGTTCGGCACTATCGTCCATACGTGCATGCACATAGAACTTCGTGCTCAGGTACTTGTTCACAGCAAAGTTGAAGGTATTCTCCCAGTCGATACGTGTCCATGTATAACTAGTAAGATAATCCAGACGAGATTCCCAAGTGATGTTCTTCGCGATGTTCCACGTAAACGTTGGCAGAATCTCCGAACCAATGTTGTGACGTGTGTTCTTATCCTCGTCGAGACCATAGCTCTTATGACTTACGCCATCATTGCCTATATATCGCATGGTCCACGTGATAGGCGCTATCATCACAGAGAACTTGAAGTTGGGTTTCTCCAACTTATAGTCCATACCAAGGCTGACATTCACATCCAGAGGTGCCAAGAAGGCAGCCTTCATGTCCTGACTGTTAGAACCATAGCTCTCCATAAACTGTGTCTTGGCCTCACCAGCGATGGTATAGTACCAATGCTTGGCTGCCTGAACGCCAAACTTGCTATAGAGTCTCAGCAGATCTGTATTTACCAAATAGTCATGGTACTGATCTGATGGCGAACTGGCAACACCAAGTTTCGCATCCAGCATGTTCTCCCACTGAACCTTCTCATTGTCGTTATAATCGGCTTTCAATTGTAAAGTAGCGATTTCTGCCACATTACTTTCACCACCCTTGTACCAGTTGTCAGAGATATAGTTCTGAGACATCTGGAAAGAGCCATTACCAGTGAATCTCCACCAATTAGGCTTGGTGATCTCTGCTACAGCATCCTCCGTCACCTCCTGCGGAACCACTTTCACGTCAAGGATTTCTGCTGTCACCTTTGCCAAGTCTTCTTGCTGTTCCTCCAAACGATCCTCAAAAGTACCACCTTTATTGATCTCATCCTCTGTGAAAAGTACTTTAGCTGGATCATTAACGTATGCACTGAGCAAAGCCCCGTTCACTTGAGTATCAATACGGTCTTTCGTAGTAAAAGTCTGCTCATCAATTGGTAACAATGAACTCATCAGGTCAGATTCTGATGTACCGTCATTCTGTACTTTGTCGACTGTAGAATACTGTTCTATCGAACTATTGAAATACGTCAGAGGTAAGAAGAGTTTATAATAATCAGCATTGGCTTCTACCATTTCTGGATCGTTCATTGTAGCGATGTAATGCTCATAGGCATGCGAAACTGTATCAGCCACATAATTACTTCCACCAACAGGCACCCATTTCACCATGAAATACTCGCCAAGCAGTCCTCCAAGCGAATCTGCTTCAGCATAAATATGTGTCTCAGAATCAGGTTCAGTCCCTGAAATAGATGCTGCCTGTGCGTTCGTTGCCAATGTCAGTGACAATGTCGCAGCCATCAAGAAAATAGAATTTCGTGTATTCATACTGAATTATGTTGTTAAATAAATTATAGACGAATTATCAACATGCAAATTTAATTTAAATAGTTTAGTTATCAAACACTGAAGGAAAAAATTCACAAAACTGGCGGTCATTCCATGAAAAATACCTACCTTTGCCAGCAAAATTGCGCTAAGAATAAAATAAGAAAAGAAATGGATAAAAATACTATTACCGGACTGGTATTGATAGGTATATTATTAGTGGTTTTCAGTTACCTGAGCAGACCTACGGCTGAACAGCGTGAGGCACAACAACGCTACTACGACTCTCTGACGCAGGTTCAGCAGCACGAAGAAGAACTCAGAGCCAAGCAAGAAGCAGCGCTGGCCAACGAAAGGCAAGTGGCTGTGATTGACAGCACCTCCACGTTCTTCAGTGCTACACAAGGTGCCAACCAGCAGGTGACCATAAGCAACGATGTGCTTCAGCTCACCCTCAACACCAAGGGAGGGTCCCTCTACAGTGCCGTGCTGAACGACTATATGGAGCAGGACAAAGTCACACCAGTTACCCTCTTCCTAGGCGAGGATGTTCAGATGAACTACCTCTTCTACAATACCCGTGAAGCCATTCAGACCAAGGATTATTACTTCACGCCAGTGGACCGTACCGACTCCTCTGTGACCATGCGTCTGGCAGCCAGTGAAGGCAGCTACATCGATTTCAGTTATGCCCTTCAACCAGGCAGCTATCTGGTCGATTTCAAAATTCAGGCACATGGTATGGGCAGTAATCTGGCACAAGGCAACAAGAGCGTGGACATCGAGTGGAACCAGCGTGCCCGTCAGATAGAGAAGGGCTATACCTACGAGAACCGTTTGGCACAGCTTACCTATATGGACATGGATCGCGACGTGCACGAGATGAACGCTGCACGCGATGACGAGAAGCAGCCAGAAGAGTCGCTCAACTGGGTGGCTTTCAAGAACCAGTTCTTCTCCGCCATCTTCATCAGCGATGCAGGCTTCCAGAAATCCAAGCTCAACTCGAAGATGGAGCAGCGAGACAGCGGCTACATCAAGCACTACAGCGCAGAGATGAGTACCGACTTCGACCCAACGGGTGCTCAGGCCACTCAGATGTACTTCTACTTTGGCCCCAATCATTACAAGATCTTAGGTGCCACAGGCAGCGAGATAGGTAAGAGCTGGAAGCTCAACCGTCTGGTTTACCTCGGTTGGCCACTCGTACGCTGGGTGAACCAGTTCTTCACCATCAACGTGTTTGACTGGCTCCTGAAGCTCGGTCTGGGTATGGGATGGGTACTGCTCATCATGACCCTCATCGTTAAGGCTGTGGTCTATCCAGCTACCTACAAAACCTATATGAGTAGTGCCAAGATGCGTGTGCTTAAACCTAAAGTAGATGCCATAAATGCTAAATACCCCAAGGAAGAAGACAATATGAAGAAGCAGCAGGAAGTGATGCAGCTCTACAGCCAGTATCGCGTAAGCCCTATGGGAGGCTGTCTGCCTATGCTCATCCAGTTCCCTATCCTCATGGCGCTCTTCTTCTTCGTGCCAAGTGCTATCGAGCTGCGCCAGCAGAGTTTCCTCTGGGCCGACGACCTCAGCACCTACGATGCCATCGTAAACCTGCCTTTCAACATTCCGTTCCTGGGCAGCCACATCAGCCTCTTCTGCCTCCTCATGACAGTTACCAACACCATCTATACTATGTATAGCATGAAGATGCAGGATACAGGAGCCAACCCACAATTGTCAGCTATGAAGTGGATGAGCATCATCATGCCTATCATGTTCTTTTTCATTCTGAACGACTATCCTTCTGGTTTGAACTATTACTACTTCCTTTCTACACTCATCACCGTTATCATCATGACCGTGCTGAAGAAGACAACCAATGAAGAGAAACTTCTTGCCATGTTGGAGGCCAACAAAAAGACGCAGAAAGAAATGGCTACTGGCGGAGGCTTTGCCGCCCGTCTGCAAGCTATGCAAGAGCAGCAGGAAGCCCTGCGCCGTCAACAGCAGAACAAGCGATAATTGAAAATTGAGAATTAGGCTGCGCTGTCAGCCATGAATTAACCCATCCGGATGGATAATCCTCAATCCTCAATTCTCAATATAAAAAATAAGATTATTATGAAAAAGCCTTTCACCCTTTTTGCCCTCCTGCTCATAACATTGGCAGCAGTGGCACAGAACTACAAGACCATTGAGAACATCCCCTACCACACTGGTACGGGCAATGCCTATGCAGACGAGCGTTGTAAGCTCGATTTCTACTACCCTACCGATAAGGAGAATTTCCCTGTAGCCGTATTCTTCCACGGAGGCGGCCTCACAGGCGGAGAGAAATACCTACCAGCCGAGCTCATGGAGAGCGGCATTGGCATTGTGACCGTGAACTATCGCCTGCTGCCCAAAGCAGAGCTGCCCGACGTTATCGACGATGCTGCAGCAGCCGTTGCGTGGACCTTTAAGAACATCGCCCAGTATGGTGGCAACGTGCAGCGCATCTACGTATCAGGACACTCCGCAGGTGGCTACCTCACTGACATGATTGGCCTGGAGAAGAAATGGCTCGCCAAGTACGGAGTAGATGCCGACTCTCTCTGCGCGCTGTTTCCTTTCAGCGGACAAGTGATTACCCACTTCGCACTGCGTGATCAGCGTGGCATTAAGAACACCACTCCACTTATCGACGAGTTCGCCCCTCTCTTTCATATCCGTCCAGACGCACCTCCTATCGTCATCATCAGTGCCGATCGTGAAATGGAGATGTTGGGACGCTACGAAGAAACAGCCTACTTCTGGCGCATGCTGAAAGTCTGTGGTCATAAAAACGTACACATGTTCGAGCTCCAGGGCTTTAATCATGGCAACATGGCCAGCCCTGCCGCCCTCATCATGAAGCGCTACATCCTCTCTATGGAGCGTGGCCGTTGGCCAGAGAGAGAAGCTGCCTTCTAAACAAACGACACCCGCTCCCATCAAGCAAAAACGCCTGCCTCTCATGTCAAGAGGCAGGCGTATTTTTTCAGTGAGTATTTTTTACTTCTTAAACAGGCGCTTTGCGAAGTCGCGGAAGGCACGGCGCCAAGTAAGCCACTCATGGGCTGTACCCTCGGAAACGAAGGTGACGCAGTTGATGCCTTGCTTCTGAACGGCTGCACAGCTGGCTGGGAAGCCGAAGTTGCCTTCATCACTACCCCAACTGATGTGGAGCAGGCGCATCTGCTTGTTAAAAGATGCTGGATCGGCAAAGGCACCGCCAAAGACGGTCTTCACGTTCTCATCGTTGACACGGAAGAGGCCGCTGAGGAGGCCCATCCAAGCGAACTTGTCCATGTTGTGATTGTCGAGCACGGTGGTTGTGGTCTGCCCTCCTCCACGGGAGAGGCCAGCCATGGCGCGATTGTCACGGTTAGGAATGGTGCGGAAGGTCTTGTCGATAAATGGTACCAAGTCGTCAACGTAGATATCGGATACAGTCTTTCCGGGGACGTCTCGAATGTCAGGAGTGTAACGCATATCACCGCTCATCACCACCACGATCATCTCCTGAGCCTCGCCTGCAGCAATCATGTTGTCAAGGATGAAATCTACATGGCCTTGATCTATCCAGCCTTCCTCGTTCTCTCCGCTACCATGCAGCAGGTAGAGCACTGGGTAGCGTTTCTTGCCCGTCTCGTAGCTGGCTGGCACATAGACGTTGATGTGGCGATAGGTGCCGTTGGTCTTGGAGTAGTAGTTGAGCGACCTTACTTGTCCGTGTGGCACGTCCTTGTTGAAGCGGTAGTAGTCGCCCTCGGGACCTTCTGGCACCTCAATGCCGCCCGCAGTGAGTCCGTAGCCGTAGTAGGCATAGGTGTTAGGGTCGGTAAGGCGGGCGCCGTCAACAGTTACGAAGTAGTAGTGGAAGCCCGGTGGCAGTGGGTCGGTCTCGATGGTCCATACGCCATCGATGTCCTTGGTTCCCTTGAAATCGTTGGGTACACTCACGGTCACAGTGTGTGCCAGTGGCAGGTAGAACTTAAAATAGGCGCGACGTGTCTGCGGATCTACGCGTGGATACTCTTGGCGCAGCCTATTGGTCTCTGAGGCCTTAGTGCCTTTCTCATACTGAGTCATCGCCTGTGGCAGCTGGTTACCTGGCTGCTGTGCGAATAGCCCTGTGACTCCAAACAGCATCAGGGCAGCAATAACGGTTTTCTTCATAGCAATAGAATTAAATTATATCAATGATTATAGAACGATTATTGGTTGCTTTTAGTTGATTTAAGTATTAACCATCCATCTTATGCAAAGATATAAACATTTTCGTATTATTGCAAAAAAGATAAAGTTTTGAACCTAAGAAAAAAAATAAGGCCATGAATTCATGGCCTTATTTATACTTTTCGTATGGTGTGATCACCTCAACCTATCGGCAGCCTTGACCATCACCTCGTCACGGAAGATGCCTCTAAAGGCCAGATAGCATAGGATGATGCTCACTGCAGGCAAGGCCAAGCCAATACCTGGACGGAAACTGGCATCGTCCATACCACCTTTAAGGGAGAAGATAAAGACTGCAACAGCAACGTAGTATCCTACCAGTAACACAGCATTGAAGATGGTCATGCGTATCTGCAACATGCGATTACGGAAGAGGAAGATGGTTGCTATAGAAATCACAGCACTGAGGAACAAAAGGCCAAACAACCCCCAAGTGGATTGAAACTCTCCATTGGCATAGCTGATGCCCAGAGGCTTGAGCACATGAGTGGTGAT
>JAEEGK010014104.1_pt1 | contig 17897 bp, 15 predicted proteins | sample 8958771 | NCBI WGS metagenome assembly JAEEGK01 (sample SAMN16246547, study PRJNA631951) | gut metagenome | biome: gut microbiome; feature: rumen; material: SC-attached | host: Bos | place: Iran: Karaj | collected 2018-10
TGTACCAGAACTTTACATAACTCGACGAGTTATAGTAGCTGTCGTCGCCGCGTTCACCAAAATAAATACTCATGTCGAGTGATGAATCCTCCACGTCTCCCGTATTCATCGGAGCCACATAGAGGTCGAACTCCACCGTGAACACCTCCGGCAGCCAATCCCATTTCTGTTTCATAAGCGGCATCACTTGTCCCAGTCCGTTGTCGGTGAACGCAATCACATTGCGTCCCTGCTGCTGGGCAATCTCCGCATAGCCATCCAGCAAATCCCATCTCAGCGGGAACTCGCCAAGCTTCTCCCCTTCAAAGTTGTCGTCGAAAATAATCTCGTCGCCAGGGACGAAGTCGCTCTTGGCGTAGTTGGTTTCTTGAGCCATAGCAGCCATTCCGGCAAACAAAAGCATCGCTATTGCAGTAATAATCTTCTTCATTTTTAATGCGTTTTGATAGGTTTAAGATTGCAAAGATAGAAAGATATTTTAATTCTTACCTCTTTTCGTAATTCTCTTCTTCCGCTGCAATAGAAATAGGAGTTTCCTGGACATTGTATGGAATCACCTTTGGCTGGTGTAACGCCAAGAAATGCTCATTCAGCAGTAACTCGACACGCAGCATGGTCTCCTCGATGTGCTTTGGCGTCAGTTGGCATTCCCAGATGACGATGACTTGCCAACCATTGTCGTGCAGCAACTGATAATTCTTTTGGTCGCGTTCCTGGTTCCTTTTGATTTTGTTCACCCAAAACTCCCGGTTCGTCTGCGGAATCTTGCAGCACTGCGAACTATCTACTTTCAACACTCTACTTTCCACTTCCAACTGACTCTCAACTCTCAACCCTAAACTCTCAACTCCAAAATGAACGAAGTGTCCATGCCAAAAACAGCCATTCACAAAGATGGCCGTGCGATATCTCCGCATGACAATGTCCGGTTTGCCTGGCACGCTCTTCACATTGAGGCGATAGCGGTAGCCATGCTGCCATAGCCATTGCCGCACCTTGAGTTCAGGCTTGGTACCTTTGCCATGGATGCGCGACATCACATAGTGGCGCTGTGTGGGTGTGAGGCGGTCGGTCATGACAAGAGTATTTGTTTTAGTTCTTCAACCGAATTGGCGACCAGTATGTTTTCATTGCTACTCATATCCCGATACCCCCAGTTCACCGCAATGCCCATGATGCCACCGTTGGCAGCGGTCTCCATGTCGGTGTCGGAGTCGCCAATCATGACGGCATCCTCTTTTTCGATGTTTGCCTTGCACAGCACTTCGTTGACGATTTCAGGGTCGGGTTTGAGGGGAAAGTCGGGGCGACCGCCCAAGACGGCTACAAAGGGAATCTCGGGAAAGAACTCATTGATGAGGTGCTCAGTGCCTTCTTGGAACTTGTTGGAGGCCACTGCCAGCAGCACGCCTTCTTGATGAAGTTTGGTTAAGAGGTCGTGTATTCCAGCGAAAGGCTTTGTGTGCACATCGATATGGGTAATGTAGTATGCCTTGAAGTCGTTGTAGGCGGCATCCACCATGTCATCATCCTTGTGGCCGATGGGCAAAGCTTTTCGCATCAAGTTGCGGGCACCGTGGCCGACCATGGCCATGACTTCGTCTCGCGTAAAGGTCGGGAAGCCTCTCAAACTCATGGCGTGGTTGACAGCCTCCTTGAGGTCGTCGATGGTGTCGAGCAGCGTGCCGTCGAGGTCAAATATCACTAGTTTGGGTTTCATGAGTAGTAATTATATTGGTTTAGATTCTAACAGATTACCTAAGTTCCAAGTAAGGAATTCCTCGATAGGGACACCATCTGTTCCGACAACGAAAGACTGTTGAGGGTGATACTTGTTTGTGAAGGTTTTTAAGCCTTCGTTTGCACCGCGTCTTCCACTCTTCACTTCGATGGCAATATGTTGTCCGCTGTACTCTATGACGAAATCCACCTCGTCATTGTTCTCGCGCCAATAGTATAGTTTGTAGTCGTATTCATCGGCTTGGTTAAGCAAATAAGCACCGACAGCGCTTTCTACCCATCTACCCCATAAAGAGGGTGTGGTAAAAGACTTGTGAAATGTCGTACTAGTCTGGGCAGTGAGTAGTGCCGTATTGTAAACCATCAGTTTTGGAACGGAATTGTATTTGCGCGCATCGTCTTGAGCATATTTTTGGAGACCGCAGAGGAGACGACCTTCTCCCAATGTGTTGAGATAGCCTGCCAGCGTCGTCACATTACCGGCATCCTGCAATTGCCCTAACATCTTGTTTAGCGACAGTTCCTTGCCAGAGTACATGCATCCCAAATCAAAGAGTTGTCGCATCAATATGGGTTTGTATATGGTCTTGGTTGTTAGGATATCACGCTCAATGGCGGGCGCAATAATGCTGTCCTTAATATATCTTCGCCAGCGGCGTTCATCATTGATGTATTTGGCTCCACCAGGATAGCCACCAAAATAGATGTATTGGTCTAAGTCCATAGCGAAAGCCTCACGCATCTCGTTGTAACTCCAGTGCGGCATGCGTATTAGTTCATAACGTCCTGCCAGCGATTCTGTCAGGCCGTCTTTTAGCAACAATCGCGAAGAACCTAAAATGACCACTTTCATATTAATGTCATTCCTCACGTCGTCATCCCACTCCTTCTTAACAGCCTCACTCCAATTGTCTAGCTTATGCACTTCATCGATAACTAGCAGAAACTCTGTAGCATTAGCAGCTTTCATTCTTGCCCTTGCCGTTGCCCACATCTCGCTAATCCAAAAAGTATCCGTCTTAGGTACATTATCTGCACTGACCGACAAATATGGAATGTCGATTTCTTGCAACACTTGCTTGACCATCGTCGACTTACCCACTTGGCGGGGTCCTGATACTGTTTGGATTTTATCTTTCGGTTCCGATAGTCTCGACTTTAATTCATCAAATTGCGGTCTTTTAAACATAACAAGTTGATTTTATGATGCAAAATTAGAGAAAATTCTCAAATCTACTAATGAAAATTCTCAAAAGTTGATGAAAAAATTCTCAATTCTACTTTTTGCTATTCTTGCTAGAATACTGCCTATGGTTTTTCATAACTTCACCAGATAAAAGGCAAAACCTTGTATTTCACCCGTTGTTTGTATTCGCTGTACCCTTCCAAGCCTTGTTCAAGCACGGCTTCTTCGTTTCGGATGCGTTTGGCTATCAAAGGGATATACAACAGCATGATGGCGAACGAAATCGGTGAGGCCAGCACCAAAGGCATCATCAGGAAGAGGAGGGTAGTGGCCATATACATAGGGTGACGGACGATGCCATAAAGCCCTGTGTCAATGACTTTTTGATGCTCTTGTACTTCGATGGTGCGTGAGAGGTAGGTGTTCTCGCGCAGGACTTCCGCATAAAGCAGATAACACACCAAGAAAAGGCCAGCGGCCACCCACACGACCCAATTCGGCAACATGCACCACTGGAAGCGCCAGTTGAGGCCTGCGACGACAAAAGCGGCAAAGAACAGAAGCCCACTCAATGCCACGACGGTCTTTTGCTCCTTCTCTTGTTCCTTGGCATTCAGCCGTTTTTGCAGCAGTTCTGGGTTCTTCGCCATCATAACCAGCCCAGCAACGAACATGGGGACGAACAAAATGCCCATTAGTAGCCACCCCTGCCAATAGTGCAGCGAGCCTGCGGGCAAGAAGATGAGCAAACCCAAAATAATGACGCCAAGGAGATATTTGATTAGCGCTTGAAATAGCAAGTTAGATTTCATCGGATGAGTATTGTTGCTGCAAATGTATGAAATATTCTATCATTGGCATTTAATCAAGTTACAATAAACCGCGGCAATCATCGTTATCTGTTTATGAGACAATTCTTTACTTATCTACTTCTGACAGTGCTTGGCCTGGTATTTCTATCGGGTTGTCAAGCGCAAAAAGCCTCTATCCGAGGTCCTCAAGGCGAGATTGCCTATAAGGTCACTTTGCCCGATGGGTTTGACCCAACAACAGACCAATGTCCGATGGTGATCTTGATGCACGGTATCTTCTCCAGCAAGGACTTTATCCCTATGCCGCAGCTCGCAAAAGGTCTTGCCGAAGCCGGCATCGCCTCCATTCGCTTCGACTTCGGTGGACATGGCAAAAGCGATGGCCGCAAGCAGTACATGACCATCGAAAAGGAGCTGGCCGACGCGCGCGCCGTCTGGGATTATGTGCAAAGCCTGCCTTATGTGAATGGCGTGGGCTTGCTAGGCCACTCGCAAGGCGGTGTCATCGCCTCGATGGCAGCGGGACGTTTGGCTGCCGAAAGCACAGCGCCGTCAGGTGTTGTGCTGATTGCCCCGGGTTCGGTCATCAAGGAGGCTTGTCAGGTTGGCAAGTTCTTCAATGCGACCTTTGACCCTAAGGACCCGCCCGAATACATTCGTTGTTGGGGCTTGTATAAGCTGGGGCGTGAATACCTCGTCACGACGCAGCAGCTCGACATCTATGGCACTGCTGCTGCTTACCAAGGTCCAGTGCTCATCCTTCACGGCGATCGTGACGGCATCGTGCCGATGTGGTGTAGCGAACGTTATCTGGAGGCTTATGGCCCTCATGCCACTCTAAAAGTGGTGGAAGGCGAAAACCACACCATCACCCGCCGCCGCAAGCAAGTCGTTGCCCACACGGTGGAGTTCTTCAAAACAGTCTTCGGCAAGTGATGTTTCAGCGTGTCACTTGTTGAGTTGCTTCACTGGGAAAGTGAAATAGGTGTCGGGGAACGGTTCGTTTTTCAGGGTGAAATGCCACCATTCCTCATCAATGGCTTTGAAGCCGTGGCGTAGCATGGCCTCACGCAAAATCATGCGGTTGTGGAATTGCTCGGCAGTGATGCGGTCGTTGCCTTTGTATTTTCCGGTTTTTGGGTTACCGCCAAAACTAGGATGACTTTCCAACCCAAACCAGTCGAAGGTGCCGCCCATGTCGACTTCTTTTTCCGTGGCCATGTCAAAGAGGGTCAAGTCGACGGTGGAGCCTCGGGTGTGGCCACTTCTCTTGGCGATGTAGCCTAATTCGAAAAGCCTGTCGCGGGGCACTTCGGGATAGAAATAGGGTTTCATGAGCGTGTCGTTGACATCGGCGCCCCAGCGCACGAAATGGTCGACGGCGCATTGTGGACGGTAGGCATCGTAGATTTTCAGGCGGTAGCCTTGTTTTTTCAGGTCATCACTCACTGCACGGAGGCTGTCGGCGGCCTGTCGGGTGAGCAGTGCGACGGGCTCCAGATAGCCGTCCACACGTGTTCCGACGAAGTTATAGGTGCTGTAGTAACGAATTTCCAGAATGGCGTCGGGGATGACATCTGCAATGTTCACGAACTGGCTGAAGTCGTCGGTGGGCGACAGCTTACCCGTCAGTCGTTGGAACTCGTTGCGTGCTTTCTCAAGATGAGCGAGGAAAGCCGGGCTAGTGTGCAGTCGACTCACGCCGATGGCGGCGCAGAGGCGGCTGGCATCGACGTCGCTCTGCCAGTGGGCGCCTGCGATGACACGGCTTTCGCCGTACATATAGCCACGCGCCATGATGGTGTCGGCCTTGTCGGGGTTGATTTCAGAGAGTAGCAGGGCGGTGGCATAGCCACGTTGGCTGTGGCCAGAGGGGTAGGAGCCTTCGCCCGACAATTCCGCTTCCTCGTATCTCGTGAGCATGTGCTCATGGAAACGCTCAAACGGCCGCTTGCGGTGGTAGAAAGCCTTCGGCTTGACGCGTGTCGGGTCAATGGTGGAGAGGCTGTTGATCATGAATTTATAAATCTCGGGAGTGCCTTCCTTGTTGATTTCGAGGCCGAAGGGCACTTTAAACACGGCGAAGAGCGAGTCGTAGTTCCACACGGCATCTTGGAAGACGAGGGCGGCGCGTTCCGGGTCATTGCGTTGCTGCTTGCCCCACATGTAGCGCATGATGTCGTTGGTGAAGTCCGTCCCGAGTGTATCCGGCGGCGGGGGCAGGCATTTGATGAGGTCAGGCATCTCTTCGGCGCTGAAATACAGCGTGACGCTGTCGTTGTCTTGTGCTCGAGTCACAAGGTTGCCGCAGAACAGGATGGCGGCGATGAGGAAGAGGGGGAGGTGTTTCATTTCTACAATTTTATGTTATTACTTTATACTTTCAAGGAACTTATCAAAATCGGATAAGAAAGTTTGGTCTTGAATCTTGCGGTATTTCTCATACTCTCCAAGTGCTTTTGCTTCGGCTTCTTCGTGGGAGATGTTACCAGCATTCTCAAGTATTTCATAATCACCGATTTTTAAGTAGCTTTCCAACACTTGTTTCCAGTCGGTCATCTTCATGAGGATATGACGTTGGGCGCGGTCTTCAGCCATGTCAAGGAAGGCTGTGGAAATCAGATTCAGTCGGGTGACTTCGTTTTCTGACAAATAGTTCTTGGCAACGGTGACGTCACTTTTGATGATTCGGCCATCGGGAGCGTTTTTCCAAGTCATCAGTCCCATATAGGGTTTCTCGGCATCGGCGCGGTCGTATATGATTTCGGCGGCGGTTTGGTGCGTCACGGCATAGTGCATCATGTTTTGGACAGTCTTGTAGAACTGCCGTGTTGTTTCGGCTTGTGCATCATAATCGCTGCTACATTCAGCATAGATGTCGGTGATTTTCTGATAGTAACGTCGTTCGGAAGTGCGGATTTCTCGGATGCGTTCTAATAGTTCCTCGAAATAGTCTGCACCAAAGACATCTTTTCCTTTCAATCGCTCGTCATCCATCACAAAGCCTTTGATGATGTATTGCTTCAGCACCTCGGTGGCCCAACGGCGGAACTGCGTGGCTTCGTAGCTGTTTACGCGGTAGCCAACGGCAATGACAGCATCAAGATTGTACATCAAAACCGCTTCGTCTTCCCATCTGTCCGACGGAATTCGAATTTTTCTAATTGACTCGGACAAATGGACTTCTCCGCTTTCGTCAATCTGCTGCAAATGGTAATTGATTGTTGGGACAGTCACATTAAACAACTCTGCCATACGTTTTTGCGACAGCCAGAAAGTTTCATTGTTAAAAATTACAGTAATGTTCACTTTACCCGTTGATGAGCGATACATAAGGACATTGCCTTCAACGCTTGTAGCAAGGTCTATGGAGGTCATGTTATCTACATAATACTCTTTGGCGGCTTTCACCAATGGTTTTCTTTGGTCGGCGTTCAACACGATGGCGAGGCAAGCAGTGCGGGATAGCATTACTGACTTTACTATTCGAGCAGTACCTAATCCAAGTTGTGCCATCTCTTCAATCTCCACGAAGTGCTTCTTCAAGTCCAGGCCTTTCTCCTTTTGCAGAAAAGGCGTTACTTTCGTGATAAGCCGTTCAAAGTTCCAGTATTTCTGGTAGCCGAGTAGCCGCGCCAGTTTTCGTGAGTTCCACCATTCGTGGCCTTCGCTATCGGTTTCCTTGATGGCTTCAAAAGGCGATTTTAGTTCTTGAGGTTGGAAGAGTTCAGTGTTGTCTTGCATGGCTGGATATTTCCCACAAAAATACAAAAAATCCGCCAATCTCCATCATTTATTCTTGTTCAGGATAATCAGCGCGGCGATGACACCCGGCACCCAGCCGCAAAGCGTGAGCAGAAACACGATGAGCATCGAGCCGCAGCCGCGGTCGATCACCGCCAGCGGCGGGAAGATAATGGCTAGGATGACTTGGAGGCAGGACATAATGGTTTATTGTTTTTCCGGTTCCTTTTGAAATAATGCTCCTATTTCAACAATGTAGGTGTCTCTTTTGTTGTGACCTTTAGGATGGTTTAGAGCATATTGGCTGATTCGTTGCGATAAGTTTAAATCCTCTTCCAATACTTCAAACAATAAGAAAACTTCCGAATCCTTTAATCGACGTGGGATGTCGCCAATTTGTCCTTTTGTCACTAGTTTTGGTCCTTCTTTTAAGCGGAAAACAAAGGGCGATGTCAACTTGTGAAGAACCAAGTATTTTGAGTTTACAAAACCTTCAGCTAATGATAATGCTCCTGCAGTTGTTCCCAATCCTAATGCATAGCACCAGTGTTGACGAATGCTTTCAGCCGTTTGGTCGCAATGATTGTCATCAATAACAATGGCTTTACCTCCTGTTATTGTTCCAAAGGTCTCGATTTCCTTCTCAATTATCTTATGTGGATCTTCATTGATGCTACATTCTGCCACATAAAAATAATTACGCAATTGGTCAATGCTGGTAGAATCAACACCACCGTCTTTTTTCTCCAAAGCAAGGGTGTAAATCTCTGTCTCACCTTCCACTCGATACAGTTTGCCCAACAATTCTTGGAAATGCGTGTTGATGTAGTTTTCCGATTCTGCTTTGTCGTATCCTTTCAGTGCATAGAATGCATATTTTTTGTTCAATATCGCTTGTACCCGTTCACGGAACTTTTTTCTGACTTCCGCTTTCCAATGTGCCTTGCTGTTGGCTTCATTTCTTGCATACATTGCCAAAACAAACAAGAAATTCACATCATAATGGCTGAGCAATAGTGTGTCACGGTCAAATAGTCGTTCCTTGAATTGGTAGGAATCTTGAAGGTTTTCGCCTTGATGTAACCTTAACGCATCATTTTCATAATCCAGTGTTTCAAAATCAACGGTCGCGCTGATGAAGAAGTTGGGAATCACGTTGTAGCCTTCAGTCCTATCATCGCGCAATCTGATTTTGTATTTTTCATCATCACATTCAGTGCGTCCCAACAGCGCATCAAAACTCCATTGGATGACATTTCGGGCGTAGGTGAATTGTTTGTAAATGGAGTTCTCACCAACGGGGGTTCTGTATTTGTAATACTTGCTGTCGCCGATGTAATAGACAGGCTTTTGTTCGGTTGTGGGCAAGATAATGTTATCAATCCACAAATGGTCAACTTGTTTTCCGTCGCTTTGTTCTGCCAAACGGGGCGGCAATTCTCGATGGTCGGTTCCAATCAGTTCATCAATGATCGATTCAAACACAATGTTGAAGTTCTTGACCAAAATATATTCTTGTTCACTCGTCTCTACCATAACTTTATGGCTTTGGTCGAAGAAAGCGAAACATAATTCCCAAAGATAAAGAGCTTTGTCGGAGAAATACTTGTGCTTGATTTGTAACAACCTAATACGCCCAATGCCCTTTTTCAAATAAGCTTCAAACCGATGGCCTGTAATCAACTCGAAGTTGACATTGATGCTGACAGGAAAACCATAAAACTGATGAAGATGATGGAGTATGGAAAAGTAGATGACAAGCAACTCTTCATCAAAATTGATTTGTCGCTTTTTGTTGACGGGTTTAAGGTAGATAGGTGCCTCGTCTTGCAGAAAAGCCTGTGTGTGCGAAATGGTTCGGTTCCAATTGATTTTGTTGTACCCCGAATGGATGTTGCGTAGAATGAAAAAGAAGAAATCCTGATTTTCGCGGTTAAATTTCAACAAGGCCAACAAAATATCAAGATAAGTGTTGCATATTTGCACTCTGCCTTGCGACATCCGTGGAATGAACTGCTGCTGAACCACGTCGCTTGTGGGGTTGGCGTCACGATACACCACGATGGCGCGATAAATCCACACGGACAATTCATAGATGAAATCGTATTCTTGTGGCTCAAGTATGGTTTGGCTTTGCAGGTCGATGATGTCCTCGGGGTCATATTTGCCAAAAACCCGTTCTTTTGTAACCTTTTTGCCGTTTTCCTCCACTTTTATGTCTTCCAAAAGCACTTTGGGCAAGATGAACACCGTGTCCCCATTGACGCCAAGTTTTGGGTTGAAGTAATAGCCAACATGGTTGACCGATACTTTTCCGTAAATATTGCGGAAGTTGGTCAATCCGATGATGATGTTGTCCACCAACTCGGCCGGATATTGATGCTCTTCTATAAGAATACGCATGGCTGCTGGCGGTTATTATGCGTTGCTTTCGGTTTCGGATGATGCCTCGGCTTCATTCTTCTTGTCGTTATCAACATTCAGGTTGTCAAGAAGTTTTTCAACCCTATCTTCGTTGATTGAGCCATCTGGATTGTAGAACTTAGCATAGGTCATCTCCTTTGAGCCATTCGTTATTTGTGATGGCACTCCGTAAACCTTAAATACATCGTTCCATAAATAGAAAAGTACTTTGCCCACAAATTGCTCCGCACTGATAATGTCGTTTTCCGCTTTGCAAAAATAGAAGCCTAAATACTTGTCCTCGGCAGTTTCGTCGGTGAGCACTGTGTCATTGATAATGTCAAGGAACGACGTCCACGAATACTTATGCTTGTTTACAAGAATATGCCATTCCTCTTTTTTTGTGTCAATCGGAACATACTTCCATTCCCAACGGCGCTTGAATGCCGAGTCGATGGGGAAGAGGCTTTGGTCGCTGGTGTTCATGGTGGCCCAGATGTAGAGGTTGGGGGGCAGCAGCAGGATTCTTCCTTCTTGTAAGTCCTCAGAGAGCGTTTTGCCGTGGTTACTTGTATAATCTTCAACGGCACCTTCGACATTGATACTGCCATTGAGTTTGTATTTATCCTCCTTTTCAAACGCTGTTTTAATGGCTTGTTGTATGTCGGCGTCAACTTCTATGGGATAGGTGGAGAAGCCATTGTCTTGACGGTCGAGCAGTTGAAAAATATCACCGAAAATCTGGGCGCAATTGCCTCGGTTGATTTCCTCAATGATGAGGAACTGTGGTTCTACCTTAGCAATAGTGCCGTTTGTTTTATTCTTTATTTTTTCCCAAGCATTCTCAAAAGAATCTGGATCAAGTTCTTTGAGAATATTAACCAGCCCAACTTCAACTCCTACGGGTTTGGATTCTCCCGAATAACAATCTTTTATTCTGGTTTTGTCCTTTTGGTTGCCATTTGTTGTTACTTGAATAGTGTCATCGTTGTCGCCTAAAGAAATAGTGTATATTTGTTTAGGTTTAGAATCAGCCTTGCCCTTACCTGTGTCTACATCAATGCTATGTGTCGCTAATTCATTTTTAAGTTTATCCCATCCGGCATCAAAACTACCTTTAGTGCAGTTCTCGGTGTTTTCATAAATCCATTTGCAAACGGCCTGTTCTGACGACTCGCCAGATTGTTGCCCCGTGGGAATCATAAAGGAACTGTTGCTCCATAGTTTATTCCATACATTTTGTACGCCTTTTTTTGTGAGAGAAAATGAACTAGAATATGTAACTTTGTCTTCGTCAATAGCAGTAAGGGTGAAGGTGTTGCCTCCAACCGTAAAGGTGTTAGCATTCGTAGTAATAATAGCATCGGCCATTTTTTTCCAAGCCGCGAGGTAGGCTTTTAGGAAGGCTTGTTTTACAAATTTGTAGACAATCTTCTTTTCCCAATAAGTCCCGTTGCTTTGGTCAAGGCTGATGCCGTTGTTGACGACCACAGGCACTACTCTAACTTCTGAATTTTCCATCGTCGGCTTGTAGGCCCCCACAAAGGTTGAATAATCACTGTCGGGATGGAAGGTCGTGCGGATGACTTTTTGGCCTTTGGTTATTCTTTTGATTTCATGAGATTTGCCTGTGCCTGGAGCACCGTAAAAGATTTGCTGTCTGTTAAACGGAAGCTCATTTTCTTGTTTGTTGTAGTATTCAATAAGTAAGTCTGAAAGGTGTGGATTCTGTCTAAGAAAATCACAAATATCAGCAAGAAAAGAAGAAGAGTCATTGATTAGACCAGACAAAGATAAAATGGCTGATACGAAATAATCCTTTTGAACTCTACCTAAAGACTTAGCCCCATGCCACCATTTATAATCAGTTACAAATCTTTTTATTTTGTCGGCATCTTTCTTGTTTGATATTTGCGCATCTATGGTTGCTTCATCTTGTTTTGTGAGAGTTCCTTTTTTCTTCAAAGCTTCTAATTTATCCAAAGAAAAAAGACTGACGGTTTTGTCATAATATTTATGCAACTCTTCGTTGAACGGAAGCATGATTTTTGACAGATAAAACCATTGGTTAGGTATTATAATAGAATCTCCATTTGTTTTTGAAGCAAATGCAGAAAACTTATGAAACTTTATATTTTTATCGCTAATTATTGATACTTGAGACTTAAATTGAACAGGAAGTTCGATTTCTTCATATGTCCAATTATTAATTTGATCCTTTATTTGTTGATACAAATCCTCTAAATCTTTGAATTCTTCCATATTACATTAATTGTTTGATGATTTCTTCTGCTATTCTTTTTATAACAGGGACAGCAACACTGTTCCCAAATTGATGATAGGCTTCTTTTTTAGAAACAACTATTTTAAACTCGGGGTTTGAATCATTATTATTTTGATTGCTAGCACATTCTGGATGCTCCCAACCTTTTCCAATTATACGATACCCTTGTAATCTGCCAGCCTCAACAGGAGTTAATGTTCTTGGATTTAGTCCTTTTTCGGATTGGTCAATGAGGATTTCACTGCCGTCTTTCCAATAACGAGCAGAAATGGTACTTGTATAAACGCTATCTCCTTTAAACAAGGAATAGCCGAAACCTTTCCCGTTCAACTTGTTCCTTTCCTTTCTTTTTTTGTGTCCTTCCCACATTTTATCACTAATAGTAAAACATGGGTCCAATGTATCTGAAGGTTCAAAAATGTCAGAGACCTTTGTTGGAAGTGTGCCTTCTTTTATCTTTTCTTTTTCATAGATTGTTGAACTATCTGTGGATATTCCGTATGGAAATTTGAATGAATTCACATGAACCAATTCTTTATACCAAGCAATGATGAAAAGACGTTCCCTGTTTTGGGGAACACCAAAATGTTTTGCGTTCAAGACCTCATATGAATATCCGTATCCCAGCTCCTCTAATGTGGCAAGAATAACTTTCAAGGTGTTCCCCTTGTCGTGGTTTTTAAGTCCGCGAACGTTTTCTAAAAAAAGAACTCTTGGCGGATAACCTGCTTGGATTTTCTCTTTAACTATATTGGCAATATTGAAAAACAGGGTTCCTCGTGTATCTTCAAACCCTTTTTTCAAGCCTGCAACCGAGAAGGGTTGACAGGGGAAGCCGCCACAACAGATGTCAAAGTTTGGAATCTTTTTTGGGTCGGCATCGTTTATGTCCTCATTAAAATATAAATATTCACCTTTTTTGTCTTTTTTGAACAAAGAAGGTTCTATATCTCTATAATTTGCCTCGTATGAAATCCTTGCGTTTTTATCCCATTCGCTGGCGAAGACGCATTTAGCCCCCACACCGTGCAGTGCCGTATGGAAACCACCAATGCCCGCGAACAAATCTATGAATGTGTATTTTTTCTTTGGCATAGAGGTTATAAATTATAATAAAAAACAAGATTCCCCTTTTTGCATAAGACTTTCATATCTGACGCGGAACATGAGACCTCTAAATTGTATTCTACGTCGGCAGTATTGATATAAGGCAATTCTGTTATTTCGATGCCTCCGTTCCAATAATTCGTGTTTTTTTCAATAATTATCGTTCGAGATAAGTCATCAGGAATAAAAATCAATCCATCAGAATCATATATTATTGAATCTGCAGTTTTATTACTGAAAGCAATGCAACCAGTTAGTTTTTTCATCGGAACAAGCGTTTCCCCAACATAAGTATCACGATGCTTTTTTATTATCATTTGACGAATAATCCAATTCCATAACGTTGTTATATCAACATTGATATTTTGAACATTAAGATTAATGATGTTTCCATCTTCATATTGCAGTTGTTTTATGCTCAAAAAAGATGGAATAGTTATGCCTTTGTTTTTTAATGTGTTTTCAATTGTGCTTTTTGAATTCTCAAAAGCATCTTTGTATTGTTTATCATTTGAAAGAATAACGCCAAAATCTAATCTCTCTAATGGTTTTGGAAACATACAAGAAACCATTACTAAAGTGTCTTCTCGAGAAATGTTGGTTGACAAGCAAATGTCTTTGGTTGGTTCTATCAATTTTTCATGTAAAACGTGATCATCAAAATCAATATTCAACCGCTCTTTGATTCTATTAATATCTTCTTCTACTTTGTTTGTGACTGTGGTTTTATAATCCTCGTATGTTTTCCCGTCTAACACCCATTCTTTCACAGAGGATATGTCTTCTCTTGTTTGAGGGAAAGTACCTCTAACACATTTATAAAATTCATTCCTTTTCCTAACTTCAACAAACTCAAATTCCACATAGTGTGAAGAACGAAGAATAACGAACGGACATGTTGATAGATACTCAAGGCTTTTATTGAGTTGTCCGTTATTTTGTTCAACATAATCAACCAATATATTTGTATCTAAATATATATGTATTTTATACCGATCATCTACAAAAGCTGTCATAATTCTTCTATTTGAGTTTTTCAGAAAGGTATTTCATAACAAACGCCTGGTCTATGGTTTGGCCTTCATTCAGTTCTTCCGCTGCACGTTGCAATAATAAGTAACAACTTTGAATAATAAACCGAGGAGACCCTTGCAGTGTTTGTTCTTTAGTATTCAATAAAGACTTAACTGCTGAATTATCAAATGGATACAAGGATAATGGTGTAGTTGGGTCAACTCTTGCTATTGCAAGATAATGCTGAATCATTGCGACGCATGAAGATTCATCTAACGGTTTTAAATCGATAATTCTATCTCCCATACGGCTTGCCAACGGCGGTGACATTTTTTCAATTTTTCTGTACGCGTCACCATTCATGGCAAATACTGCACACCAGTTTTTCTCTTTATCAATAAGAGAACGTAAATTCCGCAAATAGTTATCCAAATCAGCATCTTTCAATCGTCCGATGGCGATTTCTTCAAATTCGTCAGCTAAAATAATAAAGTCGGTTGCGCCCAAATACTGTTTCGTAATTTCTACTATTGCTTTCAAAAGATATACCTCTCTTTTATCTATGTTCTTTATGTTTCCTGTAATTAGTTGATCCCAAGATTTTGTGACGCTTGTATTATCAGTTACAATATCATAAAAGTATTCAGCAATTGATGAAATTTCATATTTCTCAGCAAAGCACTTGACCAAATAGTTTTTGAATATCTGAATTGCCACTTTTTGTTCTGGTGTATGCAACCCATTTAACATCTTGTCTAACAAATATTTGTAACTTATACTTACTTGATCCCAGGTTAAAGGACCATCATCTGTATTACTTGTATCCTCGTCCAAAGGGAATAAAGTTGGTGTATTAGATGCTTTGAGATTATTGATACTTTCAAGAAAAATGTCTTTTCTGAGTCTGTTATCATTCTCTTTATCTTCTTGTTCTAAATATTGTCTAAAGATGTCCCACAAATATCGGCGGAAATTTTCTATTCCAATTTGAGACAATATATTTCCTATTAACTCAGATAACTTGACACCAGGATTATCAATGTAAACAACATATGGTCTAAATTTCTCATTGCCGAGTTGGGAAAAGAGATATTTTATGTACATCAACGTTTGGGTTTTCCCCATACCATAATCGCCTCTTACTATTAAACTGAGGTATTTGTTTTCCAATCCTTGACCACTATTTGACAAGGCATCCTTCATATATCGGATAATTTTCTCGGTGATTTCGTTGGATGTGGGTACCAATTCTCCTACAACAGCATCTGAATCTGAGATATTAGCAATACCAGATTTAGGAAATGGATTTAGTGTCAGGGAAAACTTTTTTCTCAGATTCCCTTCAATGTCCTCCACTGTTTTTATCTTATCTAAAATATTATCCATAACTATAATTTTATGATGTGTGACATATAAACATTTTCAACATAAGGAAGTAAGGCTTTTGTGTTACCATCTACTAACATCTCAGAAGTTCTTTGTAATCTATACTCTTTACTTCTTTGGTTTGTTTCAATTACAAGTTTCTCTTTGATACTATCAATTGAATATTTGTATTTGATAATAAGGTCTCTTTCAAGTTCAGGAATATATATGTATTTAGAATTTAAAACATTAGATACATAATCTAGTATGGAAAAGTTCTCAGGAACAGGTACAGACAAATTTAGTAAATAGGCATTTTTTAGTTCATCATTTAGTGTAGAGATGTCAAATGATGCTAACGAACCTTTGTTCAGAACATATAAAGTTGTTCCCCATTTTGTATAGACATCCCAAAATCTCATCATATCCTGATGATCATTTTCAATGTAAAAAACAGCGTTCTTGTCTGCACAAACAAAACGATTATAAAAGCGACAATTATCCATATAGGCATATATAATCATAGAGTTCTCTCTGTTCGAAAAGCCTCCAAACAAGTTGTGAAATTCTCGAAATCTAAAGTAGTTTGCATAAATTTTGACAAATACACTTTTATCACGAGGGGTTAAAGGTTCGTTTATCCTAGATTCAAATAAACTGTCACTTGTGGGATTGTTGTTCGTATCTATTAAATCAAAATTTTTCAAAGCATTAACGAATTCCAAAAGGTATCTTTCATTCCACTCTTTTCCGTTTTCAGTTTGCACATTATCTGTTTTACATATTTTCAAAAGTTTAGGGATACTGATACCGCCATATCTATACAACAACAAATAAATATCTTTCAAATTCCTCAAATAGTACACATAAGAGTAACTCCAACCTTTCCCCTCCCTTTCGTTTTGGGGTATTATCGGAATCATTTCCATTTTATCAATGTCAAAAGGTAATCTCATATTAGTTCAATTCAAGAATGTTTTCAGACAATTCGATATTGTGTCTGTTTGATAAGGATTTCCATTTTGTGCCTCTTGTGCGTATTTTATAAATAGCATATTCATTAAAACCTGCAGAAATGGCAATGTCTCCAAGAATTTGTGTCGTTGGAATATATACTCCATAAGGAGCAGAATCACCGAGTATCAGATATGATTTTGAAACAGGTTTCAACACTCGTCTCATCTCAAGCATTACATTGTACATATCGCTAAAGTAATGCATCATTAAGATATGAAAACTCTTTTTACCAGACCTGTTTTTAGCATTGGCCTTTATTGCTTCAAACATTTCCAACAGCTTAGGCATTAGTTTTTCATTGTTGACAGCAAAAGGCGTGTGCATGAAATAGTCCATGTCAAAATCAGCATCCTTATAGTGAGTGGTAGCCCCGGTTACTAAATACGTACGAACTTTTGAGGTGATATCATGCCAAGAGTTTGTGATTCCCCAAAAATGCGATAGCACTTTTGAGACTTCTCCATAATCCAAATTGTTTAGATATGGTGGAGATGTGATACAAATTGAACAAGAATTGTCTTCTATTTGATTATTAGTTTGCCTAGAATCGTGGAAAAACACCCGGGAAGGATGATAATCTCTTGGCTGACAATCAATGTCGTTTATCATCTTTAAACATGTCGTAGTGAATTTTTCAAGAGGATGACCATTATCTTTGAGCATTTTATTCCTTGATATATATGGTACGGCAATTGGATGAATAGATGTCTTATGCAAAACATTACTTAATGCCAATTTGAAAAACAGCTTGTACGACTCTTCATCAAGTGATGTAATATAATTGCGAATTATGCATAAGGTTTTTAAATTGTAATTGTCATACAGCTCAATAAGTAACGGGTTTTCTTCTGAAAGATCATACGAATCAAATTCTTTGATAACAGTATCCTCAATTCGAGAAATGTGATAGTCAACAATATCCTTTCTGATTGTCCAATCGAGTTTCGCTCTACATATATCATACATTAGTTTTTGTCCTTCGTTTCCGACTGAGAATAAACCTCGTTTTTGTGAAGAAACTAATGTCGTTCCACAACCCGCGAAAGGTTCATATATAACGGTGTCTTTAGGCAAATCTTTTAAAACATAGTCCACAAACTTATATGAAAAACCCGCAGTAAACCTATACCAGTTATGTATTGGGCTTTTCATATTATCTTTTGCGCAACCTATGTTTTCCAACTGCAAATCCATTGTCATTAACAAGTTTATTGTTCATTTGTCA